>Ga0207416_1000127_pt1 | contig 141968 bp, 145 predicted proteins | sample PaiPotPPM11metaG_FD_184107 | JGI IMG/M metagenome (GOLD analysis project Ga0207416, IMG submission 184107) | Iron sulfur acid spring bacterial and archeal communities from Banff, Canada, to study Microbial Dark Matter (Phase II) - Paint Pots PPM... ...
GCGTCGAGCGGCATGTCGTGTACGGGGCCGGACCAGCCGATGCCGGCGTTGTTGACCACGCCGTCGAGGGACCCGCCCCATTCCTGCGCGCGCGCGACCGCCGCCGCCGCGGTGGCTTCGTCGGTGATGTCACCGGCCACCGCCGTCGCGCGGTCTTCGCCCGCTTCGTCAACGACGCGCGTCAACTCTGCCTTCGTCCGCGCCACCAGAACGACTCGCGCGCCGGCCCCGGCAAGATCTGTCGCCACCGCCCGGCCGATTCCCCGGCCGGCCCCGGTTACGATGATGACCCGGCCCGACAACTCCGCATCCACGTCCGCACCTCCCCGCCTCAAGTCCGGCCACCCGCTCCCAAAGCTATACCGCGGCCGCGCGCCGGCCCCTTCGCTGGATCGGCGCATCTGCCGGGAACGCGCGCAAAGCGAAACGCCGGCCGTCCGGCCGGCGTCTCGCGGTACTCAGACTCGCTGCGCCGCCCGCCGCGGAGTCCACGGCGCCGCACGGCGGTCGGTCTAGTTCTTGTTGTGGGTCGCCGAGTCCGTCGGCACGTTCGCCACGTTGGGCTGAAACGTTGCGATCGCCCGCTCCAGCAGCGGCATCGTCGTGCTGACCTTCGCGGGCGTGTTGTCGGTCGTGCCGACCACCACCCAGACGCGGCTGCCGTGCGCTACGCAGGCCTCGATACTCTGCCGCGGCTCGCCATTGCTCGCCTTCCAGTTATAGACTCGGCTGTAGGCGGGCTGGCCGCCGATGGTAGTCGGACCTTCCTTCACCGTGGTCCACGTATGGATGGCATAGCGCAGCACCAGGTCCGACTCGCTAATGCACTTCTGCGCGGTGATCGGGACTTTCCAATCGTAGACCGTTACGTCGAGGCTATCCGGCAGCACCGCCGCCTTGCCCGCCGCCGCGGGCGCGGGAGATTTGGCTTCGACGGCCGGGTTCTTGGTCTGCGTGGTCACGGTCCACGATGCCGGGACGTCAATCGTAAACCGGTTCTGCGGATCCCGTACGGCCTTCAGGGTCTCGTTCTGCGCCGTCACGGGCCCGGCCGTGACCAGCCCGGCAACCAGAACGACGGCCGCCAGCAGCGCTCCGGACGCTCGCAACACGGTGGTGCGACGGTAGCTGTGCATGAAGTACCTCCTCATCCCACAAGCCGCCGAACACTCGCACGATGACCCGCGCGGCGTCAGACGGCGACGTCACTAATCTCTTTTTACCGCCAACCGGGGGCTCGAAACCTCGCGGGACGCCGGTGGAGCGGTTCTGTGAAGACAAGCGTGGGGCGCGGCACGAAGGTTCCCGAAGACCTGGAGGACACGGTGCGCTGACCGTTGTCCGGTGGCGGAGGGGGGGAGATTTGAACTCCCGATACCCGTGAGGGTATAGCGGTTTTCGAGACCGCCCGATTCAGCCAGGCTCTCGCACCCCTCCGTGGCCGTTTCAGATTGTACCATGAGCGCGCGCATCGCTCCGGAGGATTTGCTTTCCGGCGGCGCGTATAGGCGGCGGGTGAGCGCCATCGAGTTCGCCGGCGTGACGCGGCGGTTCGCGGTGCCCCGCGGCGGCACCTACGTCGCGGTGGAGGACGTCTCCCTGTCGGTCGCGCCGGGCGAGTTCGTCGCGATCGTCGGGCCGACGGGCGGCGGCAAGTCCACCCTGCTCAACCTCGCCGCGGGGCTTATCCGGCCCAGCGCCGGCGCGGTCTCGTCGTTCGGGCAGCGCGTCGACGGGATCAACCGGCGGGCGGCCTACCTGTTTCAGCAGGACGTCCTCCTGCCGTGGAAGACCGCGCTCGACAACGTCGTCCTTGGCCCGCTGCTCCGGCGGCGTCCGAAGGGTCAGGCGGAGGCGCTCGCCCGGCAGTGGCTCGCCCGGGTCGGGCTCCGCGGGTTCGAGAACCGCTACCCGCACCAGCTGTCCGGAGGCATGCGCAAGCGCGTGGCCCTCGCGCAGAGCCTCATCGTCGGGCCCGAGATCCTCCTGATGGACGAGCCGTTCTCGGCCCTCGACGTGCAGACGCGCGCCCTCATGGAGAACGACCTTCTCCGCATTTGGCAGGACGACCGGAAGACGGTGCTCTTCGTGACCCACGACCTCGAGGAGGCGATCGCGCTGGCCGACCGCGTCCTCGTGCTGTCCGCGGGGCCGGGGGCGCGCATCATCGGTGCGCACGCGGTGGCGCTATCGCGGCCGCGAGACGTCACGGAGGTGCGCCTCGAGCCCGCCTTCCAGGACGTCTACCGGGCCGTCTGGGGGCAGCTGCGCGGGGAAGTCCTGCGCGCGTACGCCGCGTCCGTCCCCGCCCTCGACGAGCCGTCGGGGACGCGGAGCGCGCGGTCGTGATTCGCGCGCGTCTCCTCCCGTATCAACTCGGCGTGCTGCTCGCCGTGCTGGCCGTCTGGCAGGTGACCACGCAGCGCCGGTGGGTGGACCCGTTCTTCTTCAGCCAGCCGTCCGCCGTCGCGGGGCGCGTCGGCGAGTGGTTCGCGACCGGGTTCATCTACCGGCATCTGTGGACGACCGCGCTGGAGACCGTGCTCGCGTTTCTCGTCGGCGCCGCGCTCGGGGTCGCGTTCGGCTTCTGGTTTGCGCGGAGCCCGGCGCTCTCGGCCATCTTCGATCCGTACCTCAAGATCGCGAACGCGCTGCCGCGCGTCGTCCTCGCCCCGATCTTCACGCTGTGGTTCGGGCTCGGCGTGCTCTCCAAGGTCGCGTTCGGGGTCACGCTGGTGTTCTTCATCGTGTTCTTCAACACGTATCAGGGCATCCGCGAGGTCGACGCCAATCTGCTGAACAACACCCGCATGCTCGGCGCGAACGAAGGCGACCTCGTGCGGCACGTGCTGCTGCCGTCGGCGCTCGTGTGGATCTTGAGCAGCCTGCACACGAGCGTCGGGCTGGCGCTCGTCGGCGCGGTCGTCGGCGAGTATCTCGGCGCGGGCCGGGGGCTCGGCTACGTCATCGCGCAGTCGGAGGGCACGTTCGACACGACCGGGGTGTTCGCGGGGATGACCGTGCTCGCGGCGTTCACGCTGGTGATCGACCTGATCGTCACCCTCATCGAGCGCCGCCTGCTCGCCTGGAAGCCAGAGGCCGCGGGCCGCCCGTAGGTCGCCCTGCAGGAGGGCGCGCGTCGCCGGCCGTACTGTTCTCTGCCGTACCGCGCTCGTCGTGAAGTGGGGGTGTCCTGATGCGTAAGGCAGTTGTCGCCGCGCTTCTGCTGGGGCTCGCGGTCGCGCTCGCGGCCGGGCCGGGGGGCGCGCAGGTCGAGAAGTCCAAGATCACTCTCGCGGTCGGCGGGCAGGCACTGTACATCTACCTTCCGGTCACGCTCGCGTCGCAGCTCGGCTACTTGAAGGACGCGGGCGTGGACGTGGAGATCGTCGACGTCGCGGGCGGCGCGAAGGCACTCGAGGCGCTGATCGGCGGCAGCGCGGACGTCGTGTGCGGCTTCATCGATCACACCATCGAGATGCAGGCGCAGGGCAAAGCGATCCGGATGTTCGTGCTCTACGACCGCTATCCGGGCCTCGTGCTCGCGGTGACGAAGTCGGGGCAGTCGCGCGGGCTCAAGTCGATCGCGGACCTGCGCGGCGCCAAGATCGGTGTGACGGCGCCGGGCAGCAGCACGCACTTCTTCGCGCAGTACCTCCTGTCCAAGAACGGCATCCCGGTGGACCAGGAGTCCTACATCGGCATCGGCACCGCCGCCACCGCGGTCGCCGCCGCGCGACGCGGCGCGGTGGACGCCCTCGTCAACGTCGATCCGACGATCACGATCCTGACCAAGAGCAGCGACGCGACGATCCTCGCCGACACCCGGACCACGCTCGGGACGCTGCGGGTCTTCGGCGGACCGTATCCGGCCGGCGGCCTCTACGCGACGCCGGCGTTCATCGAGCGCAACCCCAAGACCGTCCAGGCGCTCGCGACCGCGTCCGTGCGGGCCCTACACTGGATCAAGACCCACACCGCCGCCGAGATCGCCGACCGGATGCCGCCGCAGTTCTACCAGTCCGATAAGGCGCTCTACGTAACGTCGCTTGCGGCCAACCTCGAGATGTTCTCGCCGGACGGGCGCGTGTCGCTGGAAGGCGCGCAGACGATCGCGAAAGTGCTGTCGCAGTTCGACCGCACCGTGATCGCGAATGCCGCGCGGATCAACCCCGCGCAGGCGTTCACAAACCAGTTCGTCGACCAGGCGCACAAAACGCTGGGCTTCTAAAGCGAAACGAGGCGCCGGCTCCCACAGCGCCTCGCGGGAATCAAGGGACCCCGCCCTACCGAGGACGCTCCTGCATGCCGCCCGCGGCGGCGCGCCGCTGACCGCCGGCCGCGCGCGAGGGCCGCGCCCCGGCCGGCCGCTGCTGCGCCATCTCCACGCTCCGCCGAAGCGCCTCCATGAGGTCGACGACTTTGCCCGGCGCTTTGGCCTGGACTTCCGGAACCGGCTCGCCCTTGCCCTTCGCCTCGATCAGCGCGAGCACGGCCTGCCGGTACTCGTCCTTGTACTCGTCGGCGTGGAACTCGATCGCGAGACTGTCGACCAGCTGCGCGGCCATCTTGCGCTCGTTGGGATGGACCTTCACGTCGACCGGCACCTCGTCGAGCCCCGAGACCGCGCGCACCTCGTCGGCGTAGTACAGGGTCGAGAGCACCATCGCCTCCTGGAACGGCCGCAGCGACACGACGTGCTCCTTCTCGCGCATGACGACCTTGCCGACCGCGACGCGATCGGCCTGGCGCAGCGCCTCCTGCAGCAGCACGAACGCCTTGGCACCGCCCTCGTCGGGGACGACGTAGTACGATCGCTCGTAGTAGATGGGATCGATTTCGGCGAGCTCGACGAAGCCGGCGATGTTGACGTTGCCGCTCGTGTCGATGGGGATCTTCTCGAGCTCCTCGTCGGTGACGGTAACGAAGTGGCCCTTGCTCACTTCGTAGCCGCGCACGACCTCGCTCCACTCGATGACAGTCTCATGGTGCGGGCAGTAGCGCTGATTCTTGATCGGGGTGAGACAGGTGCTGTGGAGCAGACGGAAACGGACGTCCTTCTCCTCCGTGGCGGTGTACAGCTTCACGGGGATCGTCACCAGGCCGAAGCTTACGTAGCCTCGCCAGACCGGTCGCACAATCGCCTCCGAGGAGAAGCCTCCACCATCGCCCCGCCGCGGACGATTGCTCCGCGCCCGCGAAGGGGTACCGAGGATTGTATACCGCGCCGGGACGGCGTGCAAATGTGCCCGGCGAACGCGTGTTCGACTTGGCAAGCGGAGGCCGTCGACTTAACGGGAGGAAGGTTCGGCGGCGCTCGGCACCGGCTGGACGGCGGCCGCGATGTCCGGGGGCCGCACCGCCTGCAGCAGCTTGAAGGCGCGCTCGTGAAATCCTGTGGCTTCCTTGTACCGGCCGGCGAGGCCGGCGATGTGGGCGAGGTCCTTGTAGATCGTGACGAGCTCGACGGTCATGCCGGCGTCTTCGCAGTGCCTGGCGGCCGCGGAGAGCGCCCGCTGCGCTTCCTTCAGATCGCCGGCCGCGGCCGCGAGCCTCCCGAGCAGCGCCTGCGCCCGCGCCTCTTCGTCGCGTAGGCCCGCCTCGCGGCTGCGATCCGCGGCGCGTTCCGCGAGATCCTTCGCCCGCGCCGCGTCGCCGCACGCGTTGAGACAGCGCGCGAATTCGGTCAGCGTCCGGCACTCCCCGGCGGCGTCGCGCATGCGCTGTGTGACCGCGAGGCTCGCGCTGAAATGCTCTACTGCGTCCGCCGGACGCCCCATCTGCATCAGCAGCGTGCCGGCCTGGACGCGCACCTCCGCGAGATGGCGCAGGTCCGCGTGCTGTTCGAACAATCCCTGCGCGCGCGCGTAATTCAGCATGGCACCGTCGTAGTCGCCGTCCTGCGCAAGCACGCTCCCCAGTCCGTACAGCGCCTCGCCGACCCGGTCCGGCTGTGTGGCGTCTTCAAAGATCCGTCGCGCCGCGGTGTAGGCATCCGCCGCCTCGTCGAGGCGGCCCATGCGGCACAACGCGGTCCCGAGCTGGAGGTAGATCTCTCCCTGCAGCGAGGACTCCGCGCCGCCGGGGTCCAAGCGCCGCGCAAGCTCGAGGGCGGTCCGGTACAACGACACCGCGCGCCCGTTGCGGCCGGCCCGCGATTCGATTTCGGCGAGGCGGTGGGACGCACGGCATTCCAGGGACGGCGCGCCGGCGGCCTGCGCGTGCCCGTACGCATCCTGAAGTCTCTGCCGCGCCTCATCGAGCCGGCCGAGGCCAAGCAGCGCCTCGCCCTCGCCGACCTCGGCGTGGAGATCCACGAGCGCGTCGCGCCGCCCGGCGGCGACCCGCCGCATCTCCCCGAATGTCTCGAGCGCCGCGTCGAACCGGCGGTGGGTCAATTCGGCGCGGCCCCGGCTCCGCAAGACGTCGAGGAACTTCGCCGAGATCACGGTCTCGCCGCCGTCGAGGAAATAGGAGACGGGACGCCCGAGGCGCGCCGCGATGCGCTCGAGCGATGCCACCGATGGTCTCGCCCGATCGTGCTCGAGGAGACTGATGAACCCTTTGGTGAAATCCGGCTGTCCTAGCTCTTCCTGGGTCAGGCCGAGAGCCCGGCGCGCTTCCCTGAGGCGTTGGCCGAACGTGGCCTTGGCCGCCGGTGCCTCCGCCGCCAGCGGCCGGCTCGACGCCGCGCGCCGGCTTCCTGAAGCCGTTGCGGCGCTTCGGTTAACCTTTCCCCCTGCGTGTCGACCCACGGTATTTAATAGTACTGACCATCAGGGGTCGAGACAAGCCACCAATTATAACTTTTGAGATCTTTTTTGAGCCATGGATCGAAGGCCATCACACCGCGGAGACACTTCCGTAATCTATGACGTTTACGGAAGAGTATGGTATAATCCTGGGCACTGCGATTTTTGTCCCTGGGGGCGCTTAGCGCTTATGTACATCAAAGAGACATCGCCCGAAGCCGGTCACGAGTCCGGCGGCGGGATTGGATTGGCGGGTGGTACGGTCGAGCCGCTGCAGCGCATGGATGACGTCGTCAAGCGGACGGGCCTTACACCGCGCGCGATCCGATACTACGAAGAGGTCGGACTGCTCGCGGCGCCGTGGCGAACCGCCGGCGGCTTCCGAATGTTTACGGAGGCCGACGTGGCGAAGCTGCAGCGGATCAAGGAGCTGCAGACGCTGCTCGGCTTCTCGCTCGCCGAAATCAAAGAGAGCCTGCACGCCGACGCGGCGCGCGCCGAGCTGCGTCAGGCGTACGCGCAGGCGACGGATCCGCGCGTGCGGCTCGAGGTCATCGACCAGGCCGCGGACCTCACCCAGTCTCAGATCGGTCTCATCGACGAGCGCGTCGCCCGGTTGATGCAGCTTCGCACCGAGCACGCCGAGCGGCTTGCGCGGCTGCGCACGCTGCGCGCGCAGATTCTCGAAGACGGCGGCGTGGAGTCCTCCCGATGACCGACGCCCCCGGCAGAACCGATCTTGAATCTTCGCGCTCCGTGATCGAGGAGCGCCCGGCGCCCGCCGGCGTAGGCTCGGCCGACGGGCACACGAAGACCGCGGGGCGCGACGGCGAGGTGGCACGGGTGGCGCGCACCGTCGCCGAGACCGGGGCGCGGCCGCGGCTCAACCTCAGGCGCATCGCCCTGCTCGCCGCGGCGGCCGCCGGCATTGTGCTGCTGATCGCGCTGTTCCTGTACTGGCGCGCCAACGCCGGCATCATCAAGACGGACAACGCGCAGACGGCCGGCGACATCGCGCCGGTCTCGTCGAGGATCAACGGCACGATCCTCAAAGTAAACGTCGTCGAAAACCAGCACGTCGCCGCGGGCGCGCCGCTCGTCGAGCTCGATCCGCAAGACTACCAGGTGGCGCTCTCGCGCGCGCAGGCCTCCCTCGCGGCCGCGCAGGCCCAGGTGCAGGCGCTGCGGGCGGCGCTCGGCGCTCAGCGGCAGCAGTTCGAGGCCGGCCTCTCGGCCGCGCAGGCGCACGTCCAGGCGACGCAGCCGACGGTTCCCCAGGCGCGCGCGCAATTGGATATGCAGGACCGCACGACCGCCGCGCAGCTCGCCCAGGCCCGCGCACGGGTGACGACGGCCGCGGCCGCGGTCGCGGCCGCGAAGAGCAACGCCGACACCGCCGCGCGTACGCTCGCCCGCGACCGCCAGCTGCTGGCCCAAGGCGCCATCGCCCAGCAGCAGGTCGACGCGGACGCGTCGGCCGCCGAGACCGCTCGGGCGCAGTACCAGGCCGCGCAGGACGCGCTCACGCAGGCGAGAGCTGACGTGCAGGCGGCGCAGGCGGCGCGCCAGCAGGTCGCGATCGCGCGCGGCGCCATCGAAGTGAGCCAGGGCCAGTTGTCCGGCGCGCAGGCGCAGGTGCAGCAGGCCGCCTCCGGGGCGACCGTCGTGCGCCAGCGCGCGCAGGAGCTCGCCGCCGCCGAGGCGCAGGCCGCCGCGGAAGCGCAGGCGGTGCGCGCCGCGCAGCTGAATCTGGACCGCATCGTGATTCGCGCGCCGGCCGACGGGTGGGTGACCAACCGAACCGCGGAAGTCGGCCAGGTGGTTCAGCCCAATCAGCCTCTGCTGGCGCTCACGCTCTCGCAAAGCGTCTGGGTGGTCGCCAACATCAAGGAAACGCAGCTCGGGGGCATCCGCCCCGGCCAGCCAGTGCGGGTCCGCATCGACGCCTACCGCCGGCGCACATACCACGGACGGGTCGACAGCGTCGGCGCGGCGACCGGGTCGACGACCGCGCTGCTGCCTCCGGACAACGCGACCGGCAACTTCGTCAAGATCGTCCAGGTGGTGCCGGTGCGGATCACGCTCGACCCGGGCGAGCTGGGCGCGAGTCCCCTACAGGTCGGTCTCTCCGCCGAGGTGGCAATCGACACGCGCGGGCCCACGCGTTAGGAACCGAGCGCATGGCCGCCGGCACGCTTTCGTCGGCGTCCGCCCCCGCACGGGGCGGCACGAAGTACATCGTCGCGCTCTCCGTCCTCTTCGGATCGCTGATGGGCGCGATCGATACGAGCGTCGTGAACGTCGCGCTCGCGCACATCCAGGCGAGCTACGGGGTGACGATCCAGCAGGCCACCTGGGTCACGACCTCCTACCTGATCACGGTCGTCATCATCATGCCGCTCACCAATTGGCTCGCGTCGGTGCTCGGCCGCAAACGATTCTACATCTATTCGGTCGCGCTGTTCACCATCGCGTCGGCGTTCTGCGGCTTTTCGCGGACGCTCGGCCAGCTCATCTTCTTCCGCGTCCTGCAAGGCCTCGGCGGCGGCGCGCTGCAGCCCATCGCGCAGTCGATCATGCGCGAGACGTTCCCGCCGGAGGAGCAGGGCCAGGCGATGGGCTTCTTCGGCATGGTCGTGCTGCTGGGCCCCGCGGTCGGGCCGAGCCTCGGCGGCTGGCTCACCGACAACTGGTCGTGGCCGTGGATCTTCTTCGTCAACCTGCCGGTCGGCGCGCTTGCGCTGTTCATGGCCCACCAGTTTATCGTCGACCCGCCGTACATGCGCGGCCGCGGGATCGCGAAGTTCGACGGGGTCGGCATCGGGCTGCTGACGGTGGGGCTGGCCTCGCTGCAGATCCTCCTCGAGGAAGGCGAGCGCGACGGCTGGTTCGGGAGCACGTTCATCGTGGTCCTGGGCGTCATCTCGGTCGTGGTGCTGACCGCGTTCGTGCTCTGGGAGCTGCGCACGCCGGAGCCCGCGGTGAACCTCAGGATTCTGCGCGACGTCACGTTCGCCGCCGGCACCACGATCATCGGCGTGTTGGGACTGGCCTTGTTCGGCAGCCTAATCCTGCTGCCGCTGTTTCTGCAAAACTTGCTCGGCTACACCGCCACGCAGGCCGGCCTCACGCTCATGCCGCGCTCGCTGACAATGGTGGTCATGATGCCGATCGCCGGCCTGCTGTACAACCGGCTCGGCGTGTACGTCATGCTCCCGTTCGGGCTCGCCGTCAGCGGCGCGGCCGGCCTGATGATGTCTCACTTCACGACCGACACCAGCCACCTCGGGATTCTGCTGCCGCAGATCATCCAGGGGTTCGGGTTCTCGTTCATGTTCGTCCCCCTGTCGACGGCGACGCTGTCGACGATCCCGCGGCCGTTGATGCAGAGCGCCACCGGCCTCTTTAACCTGATCCGGCAGTTGGGCGGCAGCCTCGGCACCGCCATCGTCATCACGCTGCTGGATCACAAGATGACCACGGCGAGCGCGAACCTGGTCCGCTACGCGTCGCCGTCCAACCCGACGTTCATGGCCTGGTGGGCGACGATCCAGGCGGGCCTGCAGGCGCGGGGCAGCGACGCCGCCACCGCCCACCGGCAGGCACTGGTGGTGCTGCACGGGTTGATCAGCCAGCAGGCGGCCGTCGTGGCGTTCGACTATGTGTTCGCCCTTGTCGGCATGGTCTTCATCGTCTGTCTGCCGGTCGTACTGCTGATCCGCGATCGGGATCTCGAACAGATGGGCGCCGCTCTCGCGGCCCCGCACGGAGCCGAGTGAGCGCCGGCATGGTATCATAGACTTCGGACAAGAGGTCTCCTGAGGAGGCGTCTGTGGCCAAGATTCCGGACCCCGCGAGTCCCGATTACTTTCTCGAGAGTTTTCCTCGGGACGACTTTCCGCGCTACGTCTGGACTCAGCGGCCGACGGGACTGCCGGCAGAAGCCTGGACGACGGAGACCACGCACCGGGACGGCCAGCAGGGCGGACTCCCGCTGACCGCCGCGCAGAGCCTCCGCATCTACGACCTGCACTGCCGCTTCACCGCCGCCTCCGGCGCGATCCGCCAGGCGGAGTTCTTCGTGTACCGGCCCTCCGACCGACAGGCGCTGCAGGGCGCGCTCGAGCGCCACCGCGGCGGCGCGCCGATCGAGCCGACGACCTGGATCCGCGCCACCCGCAAGGACGCCGAACTGATCCGCACGCTCGGCGTGCGCGAGACCGGGATGCTCGCCTCCGCCTCCGATTACCACACGTTTCATAAGTTCAAGCCCGGCGGCCGGGCGCAGGCCGCGGCGACGTACCTGGACGCGGTCGCGGTGACGCTCGAGGCCGGCATCCGTCCCCGGCTGCACCTGGAAGACGCGAGCCGCGCCGACATGGGCTACATGCTCGCGTTCATCGAGGCGTGCCTGGAGGCTGCGCGGCCGTTCGGCGACGCGCTGCGGCCGAAGTTCCGGATCTGCGACACGATGGGCCTCGGCCTGCCCTACGACGACATCGCCCTGCCGCGGAGCGTGCCGCTGATGTTCCGGACGCTGCGGACCACGCTCGGCCTCACGCCGGCCGATCTCGAGTTCCACCCCCACAACGACACCGGCCTCATCGTCGCGAACTGCCTCGCCGCCGTCCGCGAAGGCTGCGGCGTGATCAACGGCACGTGCCTCGGCAAGGGCGAGCGCACCGGCAACGCACCGCTCGAGCAGATCATCCTGCACCTGATCGGTATGGGCTACTTCCAGGCCGCGCGGCCCGACTTCACCGTACTGAACGAACTGGCCGACCTCTACGCGGGAATGGGCGAGCCGCTGCCTCCGAAGTATCCGCTGTTCGGACGGGACGCGCACCGGACGCGCGCCGGCATCCACGCGGACGGCCTCAACAAGTTCTGGTGGATGTACGCCCCGTTCGACGTGCCGAAACTGTTGGGCCGGCCGCTCGAAGTGTCGCTCACCAAGGACTCCGGCCTGGCCGGCCTCATCTTCGTGATCAAGCAGCGGCTGGGCGTGGAGCCCGCGAAGGACGACCCGGCGCTCGTCGCCGTGCACGACTGGATGATCCGCGAGTTCGACGGCGGCCGCCACACCGCCATCGAGTGGGAAGAGCTGGAGCCGATCGTGCGCCGCCACTTCGCCGCCCAGCCCGCGCGAGACGGGGGCGCCGAGGCGCACCCGGTCCGCCGCTAGCCGCCCGCGGTTTTCGCGCCCGTGCAGGCTCCGCCGATCCGGCTCTCAGACGCGTTGTCCGCGCTTTCGTCCGCGCTGGACCTCGCGGAGGGCCAGCCGGCGGGACACACGGTGCGCACCGGCCTCATCGGCATGCGCCTCGCCGACGAACTGGCGCTCGACGCGGCGGCCCGGTCGGCGCTCTACTACGCCCTGCTCCTCGCCAACGCCGGCGGACCCGGCACCGCCGCGGAGGTCACCGCGTTGCTCGACGGTGACGACCGCGCGCTCAAAGCCGGATTCGCGACCGTCGATTGGACGCACGCCGTGGCCGCCGCGCGGTACGGCCTGCGGCACGCCGGGGAAGGCCGGCCGCCCTGGTCGCGGACCCGGGCGGTCGCGCGCACGGCAGGCTCGTTCGGCCGCGTCGCGCGGGCCTTCATCAGCGGGCGCGCCGAACGAGGGGCGGCGGTGGCCCGCCGGCTCGGACTGCCCGAGGCGACGGCCGAAGCGATCCGCAGCGCGGACGAGCAGTGGGACGGACGCGGCCATCCGGTCGGGATGCGCGGCGAGGCGATTCCGCTGCTCGGCCGGATCGTGGGGCTGGCTCGGACGGTGGATGTCTTCGCGACCGCGGGGGGCAGCGGCGCCGCGGTCCGCATGGCGCACGCCCGGCGCGGGAAGTGGTTCGATCCCGCGCTCGCCGATCGCGTCGCCGCCTGGGAGGGCGACGAGCTCTGGTGGGCCGGCCTCCGGGGCTCGGGGGCGGCCGCACGGCTGGCCGCCGCCGAGCCCCGCGACCGCATCCGCATGGTCGACGACGCCGGCCTCGATGAGATCGCGCGGGCGTTCGCCGGCATCGTGGATTCCAAGCGCGCGTGGACCGCGGGCCATTCCGCGCGGGTCGGCGCGCTCGCCGCGTCGATCGGCGCCGCCCTCGGCGCGGACGCCGCGGGCCGGCGGCGCCTCTTGCGCGCCGGCCTCCTGCACGATATCGGGGAGCTCGGCGTCGCCAACCGCGCGCTGGACGAGTCGGACGCGCTGACGCCGGCGGAGTTCACGGAGATCAAGCAGCACCCGCTCCAGACGTACGAGATCTTGTCGAAGATCCCGGCGTTCGCGGATTTCGCCCGCCTCGCGGCGCTGCACCACGAGCGCCTCGACGGGAGCGGGTATCCGTGGGGACTCTCCGGAGATGAGATCGGGCCGGAGGCCCGCGTGCTCGCCGTCGCCGAAGTGTACGACGCGCTGACCATCTGGCGCCCGTACCGCTCGGCGATGACGCCGGAGGAAGCGCTCATGCTGATGCGCAGCGACGCCGGGCTGGATCACGCCGTCATCTCGGCAGTCGAGGACCACCTCGGTGCGGAAGGCCGCGCCGGCGGACAAGTGCCCACCGACACCGCGGCGGGCCACCATGAAATTTAAGCCGGGCCACCACGAACCAGTCACCGGTTAGACGCCGGGACCGCACCGCCGCAGATTGGGGGACGCCGGAATGTCCACGACCACCGCTCCGACGCTCGGCATCGAGACCCTGGATACGCCGTCGCTCGTCGTCGATCTCGACCGGCTCGAGAGGAACATCGCGCGCTGGGCGGCCTACGCCAAGGACGCCGGGGTGAAGCTGCGCCCCCACGGCAAGACCCACAAATGCGTGGAGATCGCGCGCCGCCAGCTCGCCGCCGGCGCCGTTGGGCTCACGCTGGCCAAAACCGGCGAAGCCGAGGTGATGGCGCGCGCCGGGGTCGACGACATCTTCCTCGCCAACGAGATCGTGGGCGAGCCGAAGCTGCCGCGCCTTCTCGCGCTCGCGCGTAAGATCCGCCTGCGTGTCGGCGTGGACAGCATGGAGGTCGCCGCGCCGCTGGCCGATGCCGCCGCGGCGGCGGGGGCGACGGTCGACGTCATGCTCGAGGTCGACACCGGCCTGGGACGATGCGGCGTCGCGCCGGGCGAGCCGCTGCTCGCGCTCGCGAAGGCCGTCGCGCGGTCCCGCGGCCTGCGCCTCGCCGGGATCTTCACGTACCGCGGCTACCGCCCCGACATGGAAGCCGCCGGCCGCGAAGAAGGCGAGATCATGGTCCGCGAGGCCGAGCGCCTGCGTTCGGCGGGGCTCGCGGTCGACGACGTCAGTGTCGGCTCCACCCCGACCGGCCGCCCCGCGGCGCGGGTGCCCGGGGTGACCGAAGTCCGGCCGGGGACCTACGTCTTCAACGACGCGATGCAGGTGCGGTGGGGATCGGCGACGCCGGAGGAGTGCGCGCTCGTCATCGTCTGCCGCGTGATCAGCCGGCCGTCGCGGGACGTCGCCGTGCTGGACGCCGGGAGCAAGGTGCTGACCGCGGAGCGCGGGCCGTTCAGCAGCAAGGGGGACAGCCACGGCGTGCTGCGCGGGTATCCCGACTGCCAGATCGACCGGCTCTGGGAAGAGCACGGCCGCGTGCAGCTCACCGAGGAAGCACGGCGCCTCCGCGTCGGCGACTTCGTCGAAGTGATCCCCGCCCACGTCTGCCCGACGGTCAACCTGGCCCGCCGCCTCGTGTGCGTCCGGGACGGCCGCGTCGAAGCCACGTGGGACGTCGCGGCGAGAGCGGAAGTGCAGTAGGCGCGCAGCGCTTAGCGCGGCGTCACCGCGGCCGGCCCGGTCGGGCCGGCCGCGCCGCTGGTGCCGCACGGCCGCGCGAGCGCTGAACTCGCGATCGCGACCCCGAACGCAAGGTTATCATCCTCGTTCCAGGTCCACATGCCGACGACGCGACCCCCGGCATCCAGCACCGGCGATCCGCTGTTCCCCTCGCGGGGACGGTTTGTGGACACCACCGTAAACGCCGGCGTGCCGTCCTGTACCTCTCCGACCTGATCAACAGTGCCGGTCGCCGTCCAACTCGCGCCCGGTACCGGTGGGAAGCCGATCAGTCCGTACCCCACAATACGCACGGCTGCGCCGAGGGACGGATCGTCGCCGAGTGTGAACGCGGGAAACCGCGGCAGCCTGGTCAGATGCGCGGTGCGCTCAATGCCGCCGAATAAATAGGTAACAAACGGAAACCGCGACGGTCCAAGCTTGATTTCAGCAACGTCTCGACTGGGCACCACATGCTCCGTCTCCGGATCGTACGGTAGCGCGCTGGCGCAAACTAGAGCGGCGCTATAGAACTCTTGACCAACGATTGCCATGAGCCGGTAACGCTGCGGGTTCTGCCGCGCCAGATACACCACGTGGCTATTGGTGAGCGCTGTACCGTCCGGATCAACGAAGAACGCCGTGCCCAATTTGAACTGCCGCCGGTCATTCGTCACGGTCAGTAGCACGAACGCGGCATCGTCCGCCCGCATGGCCGGCTGCGCGCCGGCGCGGCTGCCCGCGAGCAGGCAGGCCAGCGTCAGCGCGAGGGCGGCGTGACGGCGGATCCGCGACATGGTGCCGGTGGTTCGGCGGGATCGCGCGACCACTCCTGCGTTCGAAAGAGCAGGGCCGCGTCTCCGCCCGCGCCGAACTTCCTACCATAACATTCCGCCGCGCGGCCGGGACAGGCCCGGCCCAGCGTGAGGCGGCAAAGGACGGGGAGCATGGACGCGAAGGGCTATGTCACGCAGATGCTCGGCCTTTCCCACAACCGGGTGCGCGAGGCGATCGACGGCGTCTCCGACGCGGACGCCCGCCGGGTGATGGCCGGAAAACTGACGCCCGTCGTCTGGCAGGTGGGGCACCTCGCCCTGGTCGACGGGATTTATGTCCGCCGCGCCGGCGGCGAGTCCCCGGTGCCGGACCGCTATGCGGAACTGTTCAAGCAGGGCAGCGGCGGCGAACAGGATTACCCGCCGATCTCGGAGGTCTGGGGCGTCTTCGACACGACCCACCGGGCGCTGACGGACCGCGCCTCGGGCGCCGACTATGAGGCGCTGCTCCCTCAGACCGGCACGACGGCGCCGGCGTATAAGACGGTCGGCCAAATGCTGCTCTATTCGAGCTATCACCGCGGCTACCACATCGGCAAGATCATGTCGCTGCGCGGACTCCTCGGCAAAACGCCGCTGCGATAGGCGCCCGGCCACGGACACCGCGGACGTCGTCATCGTCGGCGCCGGGGTGATGGGCGCGAGCGTCGCCCACCACCTCGCGGCGCGGGGCTGCCGCAACGTGCGCATCCTCGAGCGCTACAGCCGGCCCGGCGAGGGCAGCACCTCGCGGGCCACCGGGGGCTTCCGGCTCCAGTTCGGCAGCCAGGCCCACGTGCGGCTGTCGGCGCTGTCGCGCGAGAAACTGCTGCGCTTCCGCGAGGAAACCGGCGTGGACCCGGACTACCGTCCGCGCGGCTACCTATTCATGGTCCGCGACGAGGCGCAGCTGCGCTCGCTGCGCACCGTCTTGGAAGTACAGCGCTCCGCCGGCGTCGACGACGCGCGCGAGGTCACCCCGGAGGAGATCCGGCGAATGGTGCCCTGGGCGCGGACGGACGAGGTCATCGGCGGCACGTTCGGCCCGAGCGACGGCTTCATCCGGCCGCTCGAGATCACGCGCGGCTATCTGGAGGCGGCGCAGCGGAACGGCGTCCGCGTGGAGTACGACGCGGGCTGGGTCGAATGCGTCGTCCGCGACGAGGGCGGACGGCGGCACATCACCGGCGTGCGCGCGGGCGATCGCGAGATCGCGACGCGCTGCGTCGTGAACGCGGCCGGGCCATGGGCCGGGATGTTCGCGGCGCGGGCCGGCGTCGACGTGCCGGTGCGTCCGCTCAAGCGGCAGACCGGGATTACCGTGCCCTTCCCGAAGCTGTCCGACGACACGCCGATGACGATCTGTCATTGGGACGGCGTGCATTTCCGGGTCCGGGACGGGAGGGTGCTGCTGCTCTGGCCGACCGATCCCACGCCCGAGGAGTCGGCGAAGCCCTTCGACACAACGTTCGATCCGCGGTGGCTCGACGAACTGCTGCCGCTCGTGCACGCGTATTTCCCGATCCTCCGCGACGCCGCCATCGACCGGCCGCGCTGCTGGGCGGGCCTCTACGAGATGTCGCCGGACCGCCACGCGCTCCTCGGCGCGGCGCCGGGCCTCGACGGGATGTATCTCATCAACGGCTCATCCGGGCACGGCGTGATGCACTCGCCGGCGCTGGGCCAGCTGCTCGCCGAGATCATCCTCGACGGCCGCGCGACGTCGCTCGACGTGACCCCGTGGCGGCCGTCGCGCTTCGCGGAGGGGCGGCCCAACCCCAGAGACGACGTGCTCTGAGCCGGCGGAGCATCCGAGTGAACGCCGGCACGCTTGAGATCGACGGCCAGACGCTCCAACTGAGCGACGTGGAGCGCGCCGTCCTCGGCGCCCGGGTCACGCTCAGCGGCGCCGCGGCGGGGCACCGGCCGGGAGGGCGGGTGGAATCGGTCGGCGCCGTCCACCGTTTTCCCCCACGGGACTAGCCGGCGAAATGCGCCGGCGTCGCCGCACAGAGGTGAAGCGAACCATGTCACTCGTTCTGACACACAGCGAAGAGCAATCCGGCGTCCGCGCCGGGCTGGCGGTAGACCCGGCCGCCGCGGAATCCGATGCCCTGGACGCGTACTCCCGGACCGTCGTCGGCGTCGTCGAGCGGGTCGGGCCGACCGTCGTCAGCCTCGCGACGACGCGCGAGGCGCCGGAGCGGCTGAAGCGGCGCGGCCTGCCGGCGATGCACGGCGCCGGAAGCGGCGTCGTTATCGCGCCGGACGGCTACATCTTGACCAACAGCCACGTCGTGCGGGGCGCGGAGCAGATCCACGCCGGTTTCGCCGACGGACGGACGCTGCCGTCACAGGTGATCGGCGTCGATCCCCATACGGACCTCGCGGTCCTGCGCGTTCCGGACGGCAGCCTGCCGGCGGCCGAACTCGGAGATTCCGGGCGCCTGAGGGTCGGCCAGCTCGCCGTCGCGCTGGGCAACCCGCTCGGGTTCCAGGCGTCGGTGACCGCGGGCGTGATCAGCGCCCTCGGCCGGACGCTGCGCGCCGAAAACGGCCGGCTGATCGACAACGTCATCCAGACCGACGCGCCGCTCAACCCCGGCAACTCCGGAGGGCCGCTCGTGGACTGGCGCGGCGCCGTGATCGGGATCAACACGGCGGTGATCGCCGGCTCGCAGGGGCTGTGCTTTGCGATTCCGGTCAATACCGCGGCCTGGGTCGCCGCGCAGCTGATGCGCGACGGGCGCGTGCGGCGGGCCTATCTCGGGCTCGCGGCGCAGACCATCACGCTGGATCGCCGCGCCGCGGTGCACTACCATCTCGAGCCGCCGACGGCCGTCCGCATCACCGAAGTGCATAAGGACACCGCCGCCGAGAAGGCCGGGTTGCGCGTCGGCGACGTGGTCGTGCGCGCGGGGGACCGCGCGGTTCGCACGCTCGACGACGTGCTGCTGGTGCTCGGCCATCACATCCCGGGAGCGCCGATCGCGATCCAGTTTATCCGGGGCACGGAAACACAGACGGTGACGGCCTACCCGACGGACCTTCCGGACGAGCCCTAACGGCGCCGACGATCCGCGCCGCACCGCAGGCTCCGCGGCAGCACCATCGAACCCTCGCCCTAGGCGATGCGGGGAGGGATGGGATGCTGAGCCGGGCGTTCGCGAGTGACCGGTGGGGACTGATCGCGCTGCGGATGATCGTGGGAGTGTTGTTCATCACCCACGGATGGCCGAAGCTGGTCGCAGGGGGCGGCGGGCCGGGCTTTGCCGGCAGCCTCGCGCACATGGGCTTCTCGCCCGGGGCCATCTGGGCGTGGATCGTGACCGTGGTCGAGTTCGGCGGCGGGGTCTGCCTGCTGCTTGGCGTGCTGGTCCGCCCCGCCGCCACGCTCATCGCGATCGAGATGCTCGTGGCCACCGCCAAGGTCAACTGGGCCCGCGGGTACTATTGGACGCGCGGCGGATGGGAGATGCCGGTGCTGCTGGCGCTGCTCGCGGTAGTCGTCGCGGTGACCGCGCCCGCCTCACGCCTGCCGGCCGATCGCCGAACGTCCTAACCCGGGCGCGCTAGATGTGCCGGCCGCCGGTCACCTCGATCACGGCGCCGGTGACGTAACTCGCCAGGTCGCTGGCCAGGAACAGCGCGACGTTGGCGACCTCCGCCGCCGTGCCGATCCGCCCGAGCGGCGTGCCGGCCACGCGTTCTTTGACGAGTTCCTCGCCCATCGCCCGGGTCATGGGCGTGTCGATCATGCCCGGCTGGATCGCGTTCGCGCGGATGCCGTAGCGCGCGTACTCCCGCGCCGTGACCTTGGTCAGCGCGACGATGCCGGCCTTGGCCGCGGCGTAGTTGGCTTGGCCGAAGTTGCCGATCTTGCCGGAGATCGAGGACATGTTGACGACCGCGCCCCCGCGGCCGCCCTCCCGGATCCACGGCAGGACCGCGCGGGTGCACAGGAACGTTCCCTTGAGATGCACGTCGATGACGAGGTCCCAGTCCTCGTCCGTCATCTTGCGGATCGTGACGTCGCGCGTGATCCCGGCGTTGTTGACCAGGATGTCGATGCGCCCGAAGACGGCCTGCGCGCGCCGGGCCGCGGCGTCGACGTCCGCCACCGCGGCAACATCCGCGCGCAGCGCCAGGGCTTCACGGCCGAGGGCGCGCACCGCGTCCGCGGTCTCGGCCGCTGCCGCCTCGTTCAGGTCGACCGCGGCGATGTCCGCGCCCTCCTCGGCGAACCGCGTCGCGATCGCGCGGCCGATGCCGGACCCCGCGCCGGTCACAAACGCCACTCGGCCCGCGAGCAGCGGACTCATCGCCGGCGCCGGCGCTTCGTGCGCCGCTTCGGGACGGCCGCGGACGGAAGATGCCCGGGCCGCGCGCTCAGTTCCGCGAGGCGCCGGACGCTGCGGCCGTGCACCTGCATCCCCTCGCGCTCCCGCCGCAGGCGGCGTTCGCGGCGCGCCGCGTGCGGATCGGGTTCCGTGGTGCGGCTCACGCCCGCGGCCGGCCCCCGCTCATCCCACGACGTCTCGGAAGACCCGCAGGTAGTTGAGGCCCAGCAGCTTGCGCAGCTCGGTCTCGTTGAACCCGCGCTGCGCGAGGCACACCGTCAGGTTCGGCCAGTCGCGGAAATCCTCGAACCCGTTGAGGTGGTAGTCGGACGTCAGCCGGTGTTCTTCGGTCCGGAAGCCATCCCAATTGAAGCTGTTGGCGCGGCGCTTCGGCATGTCGGGCGGATAGACGATCATCGATTCCGTGCCGGGGCCGGGCCCCGCCTTGTCGGTGCCGATGCCCACGTGGTCGATGCCGCAGACGTCGACGACGTGCTCGACGTGCGCGGCGAAGTCGTCGAGGGTTGGCTCCTTCTTGTCCGAGATGAAGCCCGGGATCACGACCACACCGAAGTAGCCGCCGCGCTCGGCGATCGCCCGCGCCAAGTCGTCGGTCTTGCCGCGGTCATGGTAGCAGACGGCCTTGCTCGAGGAATGCGAGACGATGACCGGCGCGGTCGAGACCTTCAGCGCGTCCCACCCCACCGGTTCGCTGCAGTGGCTCACGTCGACGAGGGTCCGGAGGTCGTTGAGGCGCCGGACCACCTCGCGGCCGAAGTAGGAGAGGCCGCCCTGGTTGGTCTCGGTGCAGCCGTCGCCGACGAGGTTGCGGAGATTGTACGTCAGCTGGACCATCCGCACGCCGAGATTGTGGAAGTGGTTGATCCGCTCAAGGGAGTCCGCGTAGGGCGTCGTGTTCTGAAAGTCCAGCACGAGGCCGTGCTTGCGCGCCGCGTGCGCGCGCTCGATGTCCGCGGCGGTGCGGCAGAGGACGAGCTCGCCATCCAGCGCCTCGACGACGGCGTGCGCCTGCGCGACCCGGCGGTTGGCCATCTCGTAGGAATCGCTCATGCGGTGGGCGCCCGAGTACGTGCCGCACGCGACCGTCACGCCCGACGCGTGCCAGAATTCGAGGAACTGCTCGCGCGCGGCCGACGAGGTGAGGAGCTCCTGCTGGGCGAGGTCGACGAGCAGCGGGTGCGCCTCGTCGCGCGAGACCTTGCGGGCGTGGAACTCCGCGAGCGCCGCCCGCATCCGGTCGGTAAACAGAAACCCCGTCGTGGCGGGCGGCTGCTGGCTGTCGATCACCAGCGCCTCGTGGTGAAGCGTCCGCGCTTCGTCGGGCGTGAGCGTGGGGCGGGACCGCGGCATCGCGAAACACCTCCGAAGAATATGCGAGGCACGCCGGTGGGTCGCCGCCGGAATGCCGCGGTCTCCACTTCTCTCCGCCGCGGCGGCGGCCCTCCGTTGGCGCGGCCCAAGGACCGCCCGCGGCCCGCGTGGTATGAACATCTCCATGAGACGACGCCGGCAGGTTCGCACGTCACGGCGGCCCGCGCGACCCGCGGCCTCCCGCCGCCGCTCCAAAGACAGGGCGCCCCGATCTCCATCCGGCACGCTGCTGGAAGTCTTGAACTTCCAGGCCAAGTCGACGGCCGCGCTGCGCGCCGTCAAGATGCCGATGGCCGTCGAGCCGTCCTTCATCTTCAAGCCATAGCGTTGACGCCGTAGCGGCAGCGAGGCCCTTATGGACAGTCCCCTGTTCGCGACGATCGGAGCACTGCGCGCCGGCCTGCAGCGCAAAGAGTTCTCATCCGTCGAACTGACCCGGCTCGCGCTTCGGCGCCTCGAATCGCTCGGCCGTCCGCTCAACGCCTTCGCGACGATCCTGCACGACCGGGCGCTCAGAGAGGCGCGGGCGGCGGACAAGCTGCTCGCGCGCGGCCGCGGCGGTCCGCTCACAGGCATTCCCTACGGCGCCAAGGATCTGCTCGCCGCGCGCGGCGGACCGACAACGTACGGCGCGCCGCCGTGGGCCCGGCAGGTGCTGCCGTTCGACGGCGCCGTGATCGAGCGCCTCAACGCCGCGGGGGCGGTGCTGGCCGCGAAACTCGCGATGGTCGAGCTCGCGGGCGGCGGCGGCTACCGCTGGCCGTCCGCGTCCCTCCAGGGCCCGGGGCGCAACCCCTGGAACCCGGAACACTGGTCCGGCGGCTCGTCGAGCGGCACCGGCGTGGCGGTCGCCGCCGGGCTCGTCCCCTACGGCATCGGCTCCGAGACGTCCGGCTCGATCCTGTCGCCCTCCTCGAACTGCGGCGTCACGGGCCTGCGTCCGACGTACGGCCTCGTCAGCCGCTACGGCGCGATGGCGCTGTCGTGGACGATGGACAAGCTCGGCCCGATGTGCCGCACCGCGGAGGACTGCGGCATCGTGCTCGCGGCGATGGCGGGGCCCGATCCGCGCGACCCCGGCTCCGCCGGCCGGACGTTCAGAGCGGGACGCCCGCGGCGACCGCTGCGGTCGCTCCGGGTCGGCTATGCGATCGAAGACTTCGAGACCGCCGACCCGACGATTCGCGCGACCCTGCGCCAGGCGCTCGACACCTTCAAGCAGCTCGGGGTGCGAACGGTGCGCGCGGTGCTGCCGCCGCTGCCGATCGACTCGGTGGCCCGGACGGTCATTCGCGTCGAAGGCTCGGCGGCGTTCCAAGACCTCGTCACAAGCGGCCGGGCGGCGCTCTTGGCGGATCAGCGCCAGGCGATCGGGCTCCGCGCCGGGATGCAGATCAGCGCGGTCGACTACCTGAGCGCGATGCGCATCCGGCGCCTGTTGCAGGACGAGTTCGCCAAGATCTTCGAGCGCGTCGACGTCCTGCTGGCGCCGGCGCGCCCGCGGCCGGCCCACCGGATCGACGAGCCGATCGACGCGGAGTGGCGGCCGGTGGGCGGGAAGCGCCGCGGCCCCGGCGGCATCACGGTGGTCGCGGGCAACGCGGCCCTCACGCCGGCGGGCAACCTCGCCGGACTGCCCGGCCTCGGAGTGCCGTGCGGGTTCAGCACGAAGGGGCTGCCGATCGCGGTGCAACTCGTGGGACGGCCGTTCGACGAGTCGACGTTGATCGCGCTCGGCCGCGCATACCAGGACGTCACGGACTGGCACCGGCGGATCCCGCCGGGCTGCGCCTAGCCGGTCGGACGGCCGGGCCGGACCCGCCTAGGCGGCGGGCCGGCGGCCCGGTGCGGATCAGCCTCGCCGCAGCGCGCCCCGCGCATGCGCGTCGGCCAGCGCCTGGAACACCTGCGCGCTCACGTGAATGCCGTCGTAGTACCGCTCGAGGCTCAGATTTTCGTTGGGACTGTGGTTGTTCTCATCGGCGTTCGCGTAGGGGACGCCGATGTGGTCGATGCCGAGCACGTCGGGCCAGACCGCGTTGGGCAGGCTGCCGCCGCTCGAGAGGTTGAGGGCCGGTTCGACACCGCGATACGCCTTGATGGCCGACGCCACGACCGCGACGGCGGGGTGGTCGGGCGACGTCCGCGTCGCCTCCATCGTCTTCGACTCGCGAATCTCCACCCGCACGCGCGGATCGACCTTTGCCGCGTGCCGCTTCACTTTCCCGAAGATGTCATCAATCCGCTGGTCCACGACGAGCCGGATGTCGATCCGGCACTCCGCTTGGGCGGGGATGATGGTCTTCGCGCCCGGACCCACGTACCCGCTCGCGAACCCCTGAATATTGAAATAGGGCTCGAGCATGATGCGCCGCCAGTAGGTCGGTCCGTCGATGTTCAGCGTGGGCAGACCCATCGTCGCCGCGAATGTCTTGGCGTCGAAGTCGAGCGAGGCCAGGATCCGCTGCTCGACCGGCCCGACCGGCCGCACGTCGTCGTAAAACCCATCGATCAGCACCCGCCCGGTCGGGTCGACCATCGTGGCGAGCAGGTGCACCAGCATCCACACCGGGTTCGGCGCGACCCCGCCCTTATTGCCGGAATGGTTATCGCGGTCGGCCCCCTGCGCCGTGAGCCGCAGTCCGAGCATGCCGCGGTTGCCAAGGGAGATGACCGGCCGGCCCGACGGGTGCAGGCCCCCGTCGGAGATGTACACGAGATCGGCGGCCAGCATCTCCTTATGTTGGGAGGCAAAGACGCCGAGGCTGGGGGAGCCGGATTCTTCTTCGCCCTCGAACACGAACTTGACGTTGATGGGAAGGTGCCCCGCCGTCTCGAGCCACGCGCGGGCCGCCAGCACGTGCGTGATCAGCTGCCCTTTGTTGTCCCCGACGCCGCGGCCGTAAATCCGTCCGTCCCGAACCTCCGGCTCGAACGGCGGCGACTGCCAGAGATCAAGCGGCTCTGGGGGCTGCACGTCGTAGTGCCCGTAACAGATGAGCGTGAACGCCTTCGGATCGCGCACGAGGTTCCCGTAGACGACCGGCTGGGTCGGCGTCTCGATCACGCGCGCCGGAATCCGGTACTCCGACAGGATCCCGGCGAGGAGCTGCGCGCACTCGCGGACGCCGGTATTCTGCGCGCTGATGCTGGGCTGACGGACCAGCCGCACGAGCGTCTCCAGCGCCTGCGGCCGGTGCTCGTCGATGTAGGCGTGCACTCGCTCTGTCGACATGGGCTCCCCCTTCACCCGGCCGCGGGCAGCGTCACGCGGGGACGCGCTCCGTCAGCGGATGGCTCCGATCTCGCGAAGCCTGGCCTCGAGCCGCGCGCGCGAGAGCACGACCTGGACGGTCCGGCCTTCGGCGATCTTCTCGCGTTCGTTGTGGGCTTCGACGCGGCAGTGGATGCGCCGTCCGTCCACGCGCTCGAGCACGGCGCGCGCCCGCACCCTAGCACCGACGGGCGTCGGCGCGAGATGAACGACGTCGATCGCGTACCCGACCGCGTCTTCGCCGGCATCCAGGAACGGCAAGATCACCTTGCGGCCGGCTTCTTCCATGTGCTTGATCATCATCCAGGTCGCATAAACGGGGTGAACCGTGCCGAGCTCGTCGAAGTGGACCGTCATCGCCTCGGTCACGGTCAGTTGGACTTCGGCCGCGGTGCCCGGGATTAAGCCGTCGCGCATGATCGCCCCCTTGGCGGATCATAGCATGAACGAGGCCGCCGGGCGGCTGCCCGGCGGCCTCGAGCGACCCTCGGCTGCAGGAGATGCTACTGCGAGTAGTACGTCGCGCTGATCCTCATGGCCGCATTGTTCTGACCCACGATCACGTCGACGGCGTCGCCCGCCTTGAGGCTCGCCATGTCGACCGAGCCGCCGCTGCCGTTGGCGGCGTTGACGCGCGTGATCGCGGTCGACGGGGTAATCAGGTACGTCGACACCGTCCCGTCATGGCTCACCGCGATCTGTCCGGGCGAATTCGGAGCGGGCAGCTTCACCCCGACCAGCGTGCCGACGACGTGCTGCGATTGCGGCGCCGGCGGAGACGTTTGAGGCGGCGGCGCCGCCGCGGCCCCGCTGCTCGCGATCGTCACCGTGTACGTCGACGCGTCCCAGTTCACGCTCGCGCCCAGCGCCTGGCTCACGAACCGCAGCGGCACCATCGTGCGGCCCCCGACGAGCATCGCGGGCACGTCCATGGCGGCCGGCTGTCCGTTGACCGTGGCCTGGGTGCTGCCGATCACGAGCGCCACGCTGGTCGCGCCGCGCTCGGCCAGCACCGTCTGTGTCCGGTCGTCCCAGCCGACGGAGGCGCCGAGCCGTTCGAATACGCCGCGCAGAGGAACGAGGACGCGGCCGTTTTGGATCTGCGGCGGCACGTCGAACGCGACGAGCTGCCCATCCACGTAGACGTGTACGTATGGCGCCGGCGTTTGCGCGACGCCCGGCACCGCGCCGGCCGCCAGCACGACGGCGAGAGCCAGCGCCGCGCCGGCGAACACATGGCGTAGCTGACGCATGTAACGACACCTCCTGGTGTCCCGGTTCGACATGACAACGCCTGGAGGAGAACCGGCGGCCCCCTCCCATGAATCAGTGGTCTTAATTAGTTACCCCGTTACCCCGGCGTCCTAGCTGCGAAACCTCGGGTCGAGGACGTCACGCAGGCCGTCCCCCAGCAGGTTGACCGCGAACACCGCCGCCATGATCGCCAGCCCCGGGAAGAACGCCACCCACCAGGCCCGCGCGAGAAACTCGCGGCCCTCCGCGAGCATGTTGCCCCATTCGGGGGTCGGCGGGCGGACTCCGAGTCCCAGAAAGCTCAGCGCGGAGCCGGTGATAATCGCGCCGGCGATGCCGAGGGTCGCGATGACGACGAGCGGCGCTGTCACGTTCGGCAGAATGTGGCGCAGCAGAATCGCGCGGTCCCGGCAGCCGACGACGCGCGCCGCCAGCACAAACTCCCGCTCCTTCACGCTCAACACCGCGCCCCGGGCGATGCGCACGTAGTCCGGGATCGCGGAGATCCCAACGGCGATCATGAGGTTGGGCAGGCTGCTGCCGAGGGTCGCGATCACGGCGAGGGCGAGCAGGATGCCGGGGAACGCCTGCAGCAGGTCCATCGTGCGCATGATCACGGCCTCGGTCCCGCGGCCGGTGTAGCCGGCCACCAGGCCCAGCGTGACGCCGCAGGCCGCGGCGATGCCGACCGAGACGACGCCCACCGTCAGCGAGAGCCGTCCACCCCAGAGCACCCGCGAGAAGACGTCGCGCCCGAACCGGTCCGTGCCCATCACGTGCGCGGCGCCGGGCGGGTCGAGCGGAGACCTCAAATTCGCCTTGAAGGGCGCGTAGGGGCTGAGCCACGGCGCCAGCACCGCGGACAGAATCACGACCAGGAACAGAGTCCCGCCCACGACGACGCTCGGATGGCGCAGAAGGCGGCGGCCCGCGATGCGCGCCGGCGTCGGCGTGCGCGCTCCCGACGGGCCGGCGGCGGCGCGCGGCGCGCCGCTAACCGTAGCGGATGCGGGGATCGACGGCGGCATAGGCGACGTCGACCAGGAGATTGACGACCACGTACACGACCGCGGCCACCAACACGGTGCCCTGGACGAGCGGGAAATCGCGGTTCAGGATCGCGTCGACCGCCAGCCGGCCCAGTCCCGGCCGCGAGAAGATCGTCTCAGTCACGACGGCGCCGCCGAGCAGCGCGCCGAGCTGCAGGCCCACCATGGTGACCACCGGGATCAGGGCGTTCCGCAGCGCGTGGCGCCACACGACCAGGGCGCGGGACAGCCCCTTCGCGCGGGCCGTCACGATGTAGTCCTGCCGCAGCACGCCGAGCATGCCGGAGCGGACCAGGCGCGCCAGGACCGCGGACGAGATCAGGCCGAGCGCCGTCGCCGGCAGGATCAGGTGGTCCAGCCCGCCCTGCCCGGTCGCGGGAAACCAGCCGAGCGTGAACGAGAAGAGCAGCAGCAACAGCAGGCTCGAGTAGAAGACCGGCATCGAGACCCCGAGGATCGCCACGCCCATCGCCGCGGTATCGAGCCAGGTCCGGTGCGCCAGGGCCGCCACCACGCCGAGGGCGAGTCCCAGCGCGATCGCAAGCCCGAGCGCCGCGAGCGTGAGCTGCGCGGTGGCCGGCAGCACCTCGAGGATACTGGCGAGCACCGGGCGCTGGCTGCGCAGCGCCCGCCCCAGATCACCGCGGAGCAGATGGCCGGCGTAGTCCTCGTACTGCGTGAGCAGCGGCCGGTCGAGGCCCAACTGGTGGCGGATCTCCGCGGCCTGAGCCTCGCTCATCGGTTTTTCGCCGGCGAAGAGCAGCACCGGGTCGCCGGGTACCAGGTGCAGCATCAGAAACGTCACGACGGTGATCCCGACGAGGACCGGGACAGCCTGCAGCGCCCGCTCCCCGATGTACCTCAGCATGCCGCCTGCCCCAGGGCTCGAGAGGTCGGCGCGAACGCCTGGGAGTCCGGACCCCTAGCGCCGCACCTGCACGTCGTACATCCACACGTACGAGGCCAGGGCGTCGATCGCATCGCCGGAGACCTCCGCGCGTTTGGCGTTGTACGTGATCGTATCGACGAGCGGCACGACGACGGCGTCGCGCAGCACGCGCTGCTGGATCTGCTTGTACAGGTCGATTCGCTTGGCCTTGTCGATCGTGGCCGCGGCCGTCTCGAGCATCTGATCCACCTGCGGGACCTGGTAGCGCGCGCGGTTGAACGCGTTCACGTTCGCCGAGTGGAACAGCGTCCGCAACACGTCGGGATCTCCGTACGAGAACCACATGAAGTTGATATCGTACTTGTTTTGGCTGACCTGGCTTCGGAAGGCGGCGCGCTCCAGCGCGTTGATCTGCACGTCGACCCCGACGTCGCGCATGCTGGCCTGGACCGCTTCGGCCATCGCCTTGTCGCGTGTACGGCCGATGATGAGAAAATTGACGCTGAGCTTCTGGCCGGCCTTCTCGCGGATGCCGTCCGATCCCGGCCGCCATCCCGCCTCGTCCAGCACCTGCTTGGCCCGCGCGGGATCGTACTTGTACATTTTCTCCGCCGACGAATCGTAGCCGAGCGTCGGACGCATCAACGGACTCCACGCGGGCTTCATCAGGCCGTTGAACACGGTCTTGTTGAGCCCCTCGCGGTCCACACCCCACTCGAACGCGCGCCGCACCGCGATGTCGCGGATCTGGGGTGAGCCGGTGACGTTGAGCAGCAGGACCCAGCCGGACCCCGGCTGCGGCATCTGGATCACGGCGAACCGCTTGTCGGCGCGCAGCGCCGCGATCTCCAGCGGATCGGCGTCGTTGACATACTGCGTCTCGCCGCTCCGGAGCGTGCCCGTCCGGACGGAGGCGTCGGGAATGATCTTGAAAACGAGCTGGTCGAGATAGGCCAGGCCCTTGTGCTTGAAGAGAGGCGATGCCCACGCGTAGTCGGGGTTGCGGACCAGCGTGACGTGGTCTTTCGCCACCCACTCTTTGAACATGAACGGCCCGGTGCCGACCGGATGGCGCGCAAAATCCGCGAGGCCCATCTTCTTGACCGCGGTGGGCGAAACGATGCCGAGGTAGCCGTTGAGGTTGGTCAGCAGGGGCGCGTAGCCTTCCTTCATGACGATCCGCGCGGTGGCGTCGTCGACCACCTCGGTGTGGTCGTAGGGGCCCAACTGGTCGTGCGACTGGCCGGCCTTGGTCTCCGGCGCCACGACGCGGTCCATCGTGAACTTGACGGCGTCCGCGTTGAACGGCGTGCCGTCGTGGAATCGCACCCCGCGCCGCAGTTTGAACGTATACACCTTGGCGTCGGGCGAGACCGACCACGATTCCGCGAGCCCCGGCACAAACCGCCCCGGCGTGGGCTCCCACACGAGGGGCTCGCACACGTTCAGCAAGATCCGGATCGTCGAGTCGAAGTTGGTGACCTGCGGATCCAGCGTGTCGTCGAGGTCGAGCCCGCCCACGGTGAGCGTGCCGCCCGATGCGGCCGCCTCGGCCACGCCGAGTCCAAGGCCGCGCAGCTGCGGCGCGCCGAGCGCCGCCGCGCCCGCCCATGCCCCGGCTCCCGCCAGCAACTGCCGCCGCCCAAACCGCGATACTCGCGCCATACGCCGATTCCTCCAGTCAGAACGCATCGATGATTTGCCGGACGACCGGCACGATCAACCGCAGTCTTTCACGACGTCCGAGTGCCCTCCTCTGCCCCGTCTTGCGCGGGACCTCCAGCCAGCAGGGCCGCCGCGCGCGCGACCGGGACGGACCCGCAGGCCAGGAGCCGGTCGTGGAACGCGCGGAGGTCGAAGGCGGCGCCGCGCCGCGCCGCTTCGGCCCGCCGCAGCGCGTGAATGCCGTCCACGCCGAGCATGTACATCATCGCCGTCGCCGGAAAGAGCGTGTTCTTGACGGCCTCCCCGCGCGCCGCCCCGGCGTCCATGCCGCCCCGTGACGCGTAGGCCTCCGCCGCCCGATCGAGCGTCCACTCGCCGGTGTGCAGCGCCACGTCGACGAGGGCGCGCAGCGCGATCCGCAGCCGCGTGTGTGCCTGCGCGCAGCGCTCCAGCGGCGAAAGGAATCCGATCTCCTCCATGAGATCCACCGCGTAGCAGGCCCAGCCTTCCGCCATCGTGCCGCCGCACAGCATCGCAACCCGCGACGCGCAGTCGACCGCGGCGATCCGGCCGATCCGCGACGGCGCGCGATACGCGAACCAATTCTGCACGTGGTGGCCCAACCCGCCGTGGTGGATCACGTGGTTGAGCGCGATCGCCGCGTCGTTGGCGGCCCTGAGGAGCCGGGTTTGCTCGTCCGCCGGCATCTCGGGCTCGACCGGCGTCACGAGGTAATCGACGACCGGGACGCGATCGTACGCCGCGGGCGCCCGGTAGGCGAGGAAGTAGAGGGACGGCGCCGCCTCGCGCGACCAGCGCGGGCGGGGGACAAACCGGATCGGGTAATCCGGCCAGGTCACGAGCCGGTGCGATTCGGCCGCCCCGCGGGCCGAGTCCCAGATCTCCTCGTATCGCGCGTAGTAACGGTCCGCCGGTGGATGATGGTCCGCGAGTGCCGCAAGCGCGGCGCGCCAGTCGTCGAACCCGGCCTCGGCCGCCCTTGCCCGGAGCGCCGCCTCTGCCTCTTCGGCGCGCGCTTCCGCGAGCCGGCGCACTTCCGCGGCGGGGAGCGTCACGCCGTGTCCGCGCCGCATCAGCCGTTCGAGCGCGGCCTCTCCGCACGCGTAAGCCTCCGCCGCCGCCGGCCGGACTTGGGTCTCGAGGTGGTGCCGAAACTGCGCGAAGGCCGAGGAAGCCCGGGCCGACGCGGAGCGGAGGAACCGAGGATCGACGCCGTGGCCCGCGACGTCCTCGTCGGCGATGAACATCTCGATCCCGCGCTCGAACAGGGCGACGGCCCCGGCACACTCGCGAACCGCGCGGTCGGTCCAGGCCCGCGGCGCGGACCGCACCTGCGCGCGGCCCTGCTCGAGGAACGCCGGAATCGCCGCCATCCGCCGGACCGCGGCGTCCAGGCGCTCCGCCAGGGGGGCGAACGGCCGCAACAGCAGGGCAATCACGCCGAAGATCGCCTCGCCGGTGTAGACGCAGGGGTTCCCGCGCGGACCGTGGGGCGACGCCCGTTCCCACTGCTCGATCTCCAGGAAGCCCACGGCCAGGTCGCGGTCCAGAGCCTCGACGGACGCCGGCGGCGCTCCGTCCGGATCGCGGAGGCGGCGGGCGAGCCCGTCCATCACGGTCTGCGCGTCGTCGAGCCCGGCGTCGGAGTAGTCGGGCAGGCGGTCGTCCACGTCGTGCACGCCGATGAACGTGGCGTTCACCGGGCGGTGACGGTAATACCAGTAGAAAAACGCGTCCAGCGCGGGCGGCTTCACGGACCCGGTCAGCGGGGCAGCGGGAGATCGACCCACCGGCGCTCGCGCACGGAGAGGTCGACCGCGTTGATCACTTCCTGGACGCGGGCGCCGTCGAGGAAGCTGCCCTGGTTCCTCTCGCCGCCCACGAGAATCTCGTCGATGAAATCCCGGATCAAGTTCGCGTAGAACAGCGTCCGCCACACCTCGCGCGGGTGGCCGCCGGCCGGGTAGAACCGCGCCGGAATCTCGACCTCGCGAAACTCCACCTGGTCGGCCGTCGCGATCCGCATCGTCTCGGCGATGCCGTTCTCTTCCACGAGGCGGCAGATGATCGCCCCGGCACGGCCGTAGATCCGGGCCTCCACACCGGGGTAGTTGCCGATGGTCACGTAGCCGGTCTGGATCGAGCCGATCGCCCCGTTCGCGTACTCGCCGATGAACACGTCGCCGTCGTCGATGTTCATCCGCATCATGCGGCCGGTCGCGCGGACCATCCGCTCCGGGATGAAGTTGCGCATCGTGCCGACGACGCGGGCGTAGTCCGAGCCGACCCACCAGTGGCCGATGTCGATGATCGGCGCGCCGTACCCCTCGAGCGACGAGACGTGCAGAACGGCGGGATCCCAGGTGGGATCGACCTGGCGCAGAGGCACGGACGGGTTGAGCCACTGGGAGTTCTGCTCGTATCCATTAAAGATGAACGGGGTCCCGACGAAGCCCTCCTCGATGAGCGCCCGCGCGTACTGGACGCCCGGGCTGTACCGGAACGTGAACCCCAGCTTGGTTTTGAGCCCCTGCTGCTTCGCCCGTTCCGCCGCGCGGATCGTGTCCCGAAAATCGTAGGCGACGGGCTTCTCGCAGAGCACGTGCTTGCCGGCCTCGATCGCCGCCGTCGCCAGTTCGTGGTGGGTGTGGGACGGCGTGACCACGTCGATCACGTCCACGTCGGCGCGGGCCACCGTGGCCTGCCAGTCCGTCGTCGCGGTCGGAATGTCGAACTGCCGGGCGCAGGCTTCGGCGCGCTCGCGCTCGACATCGCAGATCGCGACCAGGCGGCACCGGGGATCGCGTTTCCAACCGGGGAGGTGGGCGCCTTCCGCCCAGCGCCCGGCTCCGAGCACGGCCACGCGCAGCACGGAAGAAGACGACGGGGTCATGCGCTCTGGTTCTGGACCCTCATCCCCGCGGCCTTCCCCGCCGCGAGCGCCTGCCCGCCCCGCCGCTCAGGCGGGGGTCCGAGAGGGAGCCTTCCGCGGCCCGCCGAACCTGAGCGGCGCCTGCATCCGTCCGCTGAGGTCACCGAGGGGGAGTCTTCATGCGTCCGATCGGCCGCTGGCTCATCTCCGTGGGGGTCGCGCTCGTCCTGGTCGCCATGCCCGCGCTCGTGCTCGGCGCGCCCGGCGCGGGACCGACGTTCACGTTCGCCCGGGGCCAGGAGAGCGAGACCCTCGATCCGGAGCGGACGACCGCGGTATCCTCCGCCGAGGTCGATTATCTCCTCTACGATACGCTCACCTCGCAGGATTACGACAACACCGTCAAGCCCGGGTTGGCGGAGAAATGGACGATCTCACCCGACGGCAAGACGTACACCTTCACCCTCAAGCAGGGCGTCCGCTTCGCGTCGGGTAAACCGCTCACGTCCGCAGACGTGAAGTTCACCCTCGACCGCTGGCGCGCCCTCAAAGGGTCGCCCAGCGCGTTCAATATCTCGCCGATCGAAAGCGTCGACACGCCGAACCCGCAGACGGTCGTGCTGCACCTCAAGGAGCCGCTGTCGACTCTCTTGGTCAACCTCGCCGGGTACGCGGCGAGCATCCTGAACGCCGACGCGGTGAACAAGGCGGGCGAAGACTACGGCACCGGCGCCGGCAAGGTCGACGGGACTGGGCCGTTCATTCTGCGCGAGTGGGTCCGCAACGACCGGCTGGTCGTCGCGCGCAACCCCAATTACAACTGGGGCCCGCCGATCTACCAGAACCGCGGCCCCGCGCACCTCGGGACGGTCGTGTTCAAAGTGATCACCGAGGACACCCCGCGTCTCGCGGCCGTGCAGGTCGGCGACGCGCAGTTCGATCCCAGCGTGCCCGGCCAGGCGGTGGATCGGCTCGCCCGCGAAGGCAAGCTACAGGTCATCCGCTACAGCGATCTCAACACCGCGTTCATCGGCTTCAAGCTGGGCCACAAGCCGCTCGATGACCTCAAAGTCCGGCAGGCGATCAACTACGGCGTCAACCGGCAGGAAGTGATCCAGGGCGCCTACTACGGCCTGGCCGAGGAGGCCTTCGGTCCGCTGGCCCCGGGCACGCCGGGGTGGCTGACCGGTGTCAAGAACATCGCCTACCACTACAATCCGAGCACGGCGAAGCGCATGCTCGACGAGGACGGCTGGACGCAGCCGCGACCCGGAGCGACGCGACAAAAGAACGGCCAGCCGCTCTCGCTCCTCTTCCTCTGGACGCCGGGGGCCGCGTTCGACTCCGTCGTCCCGCTGGTGCAGGCCGAACTGGGCGGCATCGGCGTCAAAGTCCGGACCCAGCAGATGGAGTGGACGGCGTTCCTGGCCGCGCTGCGGGCCGGGCAGCACGACATGTTCCTCATCAATGTCCGGTACGTGACGCCCGACGTCCTGTACTTCTACTTCAAGAGCACGCAGCGGCCGGCGCCGAACCGTTTCGATTGGGCGGATCCGGAAACCGATCGTCTCCTCGATACCAGCCGGTCGAGCACCAGCGAGACCGAGCGGATGGCCGCCTACCAGAAGCTGCAGCAGATCATCGTCAGCAATGCCGTCTGGATCCCGCTGGTGCACGAGAAGCGCGTGGTCGTCGCGTCGAAGCGGCTCGTCGTCACGAAGATGCACGCCAACGTGCTCTACAAGATGCTCGACCTGGATCTGAAGTAGCCGCCCCGGGCAGAACCTCCCGGCCGCGGCCATGGCCTCGTACATCGCGGGGCGCCTCGTGCAGGCGGCGCCCGTGCTGCTGGGCGTGTCGGTGCTGGTGTTTCTGATCCTGCACCTCACCCCCGGGAACCCCGCGCTCGCCATGGCCGGCCCGGACGCGCCCCCGTCGGTAGTGCGCGACATCGAGCGCACCCTCGGGCTCGACCAGCCGCTCTACGTGCAGTACGGCCGCTACGTCGCGCGGATGGCCCGCGGCGACTTCGGCCGGTCGATCCGCTCGCGCGAGCCGGTGCTCGGCCGGCTGCTGGATACGCTGCCGGTGACGCTCGGGCTCGCAACCGTCGGCGTCGTGTGGACCACGCTCGTGAGCGTGCCGATGGGCATCCTGGCCGCCTACCGCCGCAATTCGCTCCTCGACCTCTCCACGATCTTCGCGGTGCTCGCCGGCAACGCCATGCCGGTCTTCGCGATCGGGCTGATTTTGCTGTGGGTGTTTGCGATCCAGCTGCGGTGGTTTCCGCTCACCGGCTACGAGTCGCTGCGGAGCCTCGAGGGGTGGCGGCACATCGCGCTCCCGGCGATCACGGTCAGCAGCGGCGTCATCCCGCTGCTGACGCGCCTCACGCGGTCCTCGATGCTCGAGGTGCTGCACCAGGACTACGTGCGCAGCGCCCGCGCCAAGGGCGTGCGCGAGACCGCGGTGATCGTCCGCCACGCCTTCCGCAACGCGCTGCTCCCCGTGATCACGATCATCGGCCTGCAGTTCGGCGGCCTGCTGACCGGCGCGTTCATCACCGAAACGATCTTCTCGCTGCCGGGCATGGGCCGGCTCGTCGTGCAGGCGATCCTCGGCCGCGATTTCCCGATCGTCCAGGGCGGCGTGCTGCTCTTCGCGGTCACCTTCGTCGTCACAAACATTCTCGTCGACGTCGGGTACGCCGCCGCCGACCCGCGGATCCGGTACGGCTGATGGCGACGGCGCGCGAGGGTGCGGTGGGTGCGCCGCCGCCGGCGGCGCACGCGATCCCTCCCCGGGGGGCGCCGTCCCGCCACGCCACGCTGTGGCGGCGGCTCGGCCGGTCGTGGCAGGTGCGCATCGGCGGGGGCATCGTCGGTGTGCTCCTGCTCACGGTCGCCATGGCGCCGTTTCTCGCGGTCGCCGATCCGACCCAGCCGAACATCCTGGCGCGCTTCGCCGGACCGTCGCAGGGGCACCCGTTCGGCACCGACAATCTGGGCCGCGATACCTTCAGCCAGATCGTCTACGGCAGCCGCATCTCGCTCAGCATCGGGCTGATCTCCGTCGGCATCGCGGCCGGCTTCGGGATCACGCTCGGGCTGCTCGCGGGGTTCTACCGGCGGTTCGACAATCCGATCATGCGAGCCATCGACGTGCTCCTCGCGTTTCCCGGCCTGCTGCTGGCGATCGCGATCGTGGGCGCCCTCGGGCCGAGCCTTCAGAACGCCATGATCGCGGTCGGCATCGCGAGCATCCCGGGCTTCGTCCGAATCGTCCGGAGCGCGGTGCTGCGCGTCCGCTCCAACGAGTACGTCGACGCGGCCCGCGCGGTCGGCGTGCGCGACGCCCGCCTCTTGATGCGGTACGTGCTGCCGAACGTCTCCTCGGAAATCATCGTCACGGCGACACTCGGGATGGCGTCGGCGATCCTGTTCGCGGCGGCGCTGTCGTTCCTCGGGTTGGGCGCCCAGCCCCCGACCCCCGAATGGGGCGCGATGGTGCTCGTCGCCCGGAGTTATCTGGACATCGCGCCGTACCAGGCATTCTTTCCGATCGCGGCCATCTTCGTCACGATCCTGGGCTTCAATTTTCTCGGCGACGGTCTTCGGGACGCGCTCGATCCGCGGCTCTACCGGTAGCCCGGGCGGGACCGCCGGCGCCCCCCGCGGGACCTGACGCCGGCGGGGGCGCCGAATCGATGGGAGGCGAGCATGGACGAGATTCGTCTTGACGGCAAAGTGGCGATCGTGACGGGCGGCGGACGCGGGATCGGCCGCGGCATCGCGGAGCGGCTCGCGCGGGCGGGCGCGGATCTGGTCATCGCCGGACGCAATCCGGAAACGCTGGGCGCGGCGCTGGGCGCGATCGAAGGGTTGGGCCGGCGGTGCATCACCGTGACGGCGGACGTCCGCGACGCCGAGGCCGGGAGGCGGATCGTCGAGCGCGCGGTGTCGGCGTACGGCCGTCTCGACGTCCTCGTGAACAACGCCGGGATCAACCACCGCACGCCGGCGCTCGACGTCACCGAGGCCGAGTGGGACGAAGTGCTGGACATCAACCTCAAGGCCGTGTTCTTCTGCGCGCAGGCCGCCGCGCGGGTCATGCTGCCCGCGGGCGCCGGGGCCATCGTCAACCTCGGCTCGACGATGAGCTTCGTCGCGCTGCCGAACCGCGCGACCTACTGCGCGAGCAAGGGCGCGGTCGCGATGCTCACCAAGCAGCTCGCAATGGAGTGGGCGCCGCGCGGGGTTCGCGTCAACGCCGTCGCGCCGACGTTCGTCGTGACGGACATGACGGCCGAGGTGCTGGACGACCCGACCGCGCGGGCGCAGGTGCTCGGCCGGATTCCGCTCGGCAGAGTCGTCGAGGTGGACGAGGTGGCGCACGCGGTGCTGTTTCTCGCATCGCCCGCCGCCTCCGCGGTCACCGGCGTCGTGCTGCCGGTCGACGGAGGATACCTCGCGCACTGACGTGGTCCACCGGGTCCTCTTCCTTCCAGGGGCGCGCGGCGATCGGACCTTCTGGCGGCCGGTCGCCGACCTGCTGCCCGCGCGCTACGAGCGGGTGTTCCTGGAATGGCCCGGCCACGGATCGGTCCCGTCGGACCCCCGCGTCACTGGCTTCGACGATCTCGTGGGCCTCGTGACGGCCAGGATGGACCGGCCGGTCGATCTCGTCGCCCAATCAATGGGGGGCGCGGTGGCCATCCGCGCGGCGCTGGACCGGCCGGAGATGGTGCGGCACATCGTCTTATCCGCCACCTCCGGAGGCGTCGACCTGTCGCGGTTCGGCGCCGAAGAATGGCGCGCGTCGTATCGACAAGAATATCCGGAGGCGGCCTCCGCATCGCTCTTGGACTACCGGGCCGATCTCAGCAAACGGATTCGGACGATCACGGCACCGACGCTCCTGTTGTGGGGGGACAGCGATCCGATCAGCCCGGTCGAGGTGGGTGAGTATCTCGCGAGCCTGCTGCCCCGGTCCGAGCTGATCGTCAGCTTGGGAGGATCGCACATGTTCGCGGAAGAGCAGGCGGCCGAGGTGGCGCCGTACATCGCGAGCCATCTTGCGCTCGGGGTGCCTTGACGGCAGATCGCTAGCCCAGTCCGACGTCCAAACTCGGAGGCCTGTCGTGGCACGGACCAGGAGAAGCAGCACGAAACGGACCGCGGGCGGCCGCGCCCGAGGCGGGACCCGCCGTTCATCAGCGCGGCGAGCGGCAGGGCGCGCCAAGGGAAGCTCCGCGGGACAGGTCGAACGCGCGCTCGCCAAGATGGGCCTCGCGCTGCCCCCGGCACCCTCGTCGCTCGCGAACTACGTCGGGGCCGTCGTCGCCGGGAAACTTGTCTTTGTCTCCGGGCACGGTCCTGTCCAAGACGGACAGCTGATCTACCGCGGCAAGGTAGGCCGTGAGTTCACGACGGCGCAGGGATACGAGGCCGCGCGCCTCGTGATGCTCAACTGTCTCGCCTCCCTCAAGGCGGCGATCGGCAGCCTCGACCGCGTGCGCCGCGTCGTCAAGCTCCTCGGCATGGTCAACGGGACGCCCGAGTTCACGGAGCAGCCGCAGGTGATCAACGGCGCGTCGGACCTGCTGGTCGCGATCTTCGGGGACCGCGGCCGGCACGCCCGTTCCGCGGTCGGGATGGGCTCGCTGCCGTTCAACATCGCCGTCGAGATCGAGATGATCGTTGAGATTCGCTGAACCGCCGGAGCGGTGTGCCGTGGTGGCCCATCCTTAGGGTTGACGAACCCGCGGTGTTTATAATAGGATAATTATAGGATAATAAAGTCAGGTGGTGCTTGCAATGGAATTCGCCAACATCGCGGATTTCCGGCAGAACGCCTCCCGCGTGTTCGAGCGTCTCGACGAGACCGGTGAAATCGTGATTCTGCGGAACGGACGGCCCGTCGGGGTCCTCGTGGCGGCGGACACATCGAATCTGGATGCCCTGCGGGTCGCTATGCAGAGGGCCCGGTCGCAGCTCGCCGTCGATCGAATCCGCGAGGCCGCCGCGCAGCGTGGCCTCGCCCGACTCTCGATGCCGGCCATAGACCGGTTGACGCGGAAGACCAGGCGGGAACGCAGGCCAACACGCCACCGGTGATCCAGGCGGTTGTCGATACGAACGTCTGGGTCGCGGGTTTCCTGACATCTTCGGGCCCGCCTGCCCGCATCGTTGATCTTGTCCTGACCGGCGTACTGGTGGCTATCGTCAGCCCGGCGATATTGCGGGAGTATGAGGACGTGCTACTCCGCCGAGAGTTCGGTGTACCTGCTGATGAAGTACGCGTCGCGCTCGCGTACCTGAAGATCCCAGGTGCCCATGTCGTCCACGTCGACCCCGTTGACCTGCCCGGCGTCTGCGCTGACTCGGATGACGATCATTTCCTCGGCGCCGCGCTTGCCGGTGGTGCGAGCGTCTTGATCACCGGCAACACGAAGCACTTTCCAGCGGGTTCATGGCACGGGATTTCCATCACGACTCCTGCGGCATTTCTCCGAACTCTATCCGTGGAAGGCGCATAACCGGCCGGCCGGAATCGTCCCATTCACAAGACGTGGGGCGATGCGTTCGACGGCACGCCCGCGAGCTCGTGAAGCGCCCGGATCACAGCAGAGAAATCCTCCTCGCGCCCGCCGGAGCGGACCTGTTCGATGGAATCCATTTGCCGCGCTACTGCCGCGGCGGGCATCGCGACCGAGAGGGACTCGGCCAACCGAAGCACCAGCCCGAAGTCCTTGGACATCAGGCGCAGCGCAAACGTCGGCGGATACTCGCCGCGCAGGATGTTATCGAACTTGCTCTTCTGCGACGGCGACACTACGCTGGTTTCCGCCAGCGTGTCGAGCATCACCCTGGTGTCCAAGCCGCCCTTGCGTCCAAGCGCGGTCGCCTCAGCCAATGCCTCCATACCCAGACCCAATAGCGTGTTCGCGACCAGCTTCATCGTGGTCCCGGCGCCGTGGCCCCCCATGTAGTTGTGGCGGCCGAGCACATCCAGCAGCGACCTCTGCCCCTCGTACACCTTCCGGTCGCCCCCAACGAAAATCACCAACGCGCCTTGTTCCGCCTGTGGTGTGCTGCCCGAAACGGGAGCGTCGAGCACGGTCACGCCCTTGGGCTCGGCGGCCGAGGACACCGCCCGCGACGTCTCCGGAAGCACCGTGCTAAGATCGATGAAGACAGTCCCCGCCCGCGCGCCCGCCAGCAGACCGCCCGCACCGAGCACGACATCGCGCACCGCCGCGTCGTCCGCGAGCGAATACAGCACGGCGTCGGACTGCTCGGCGACCGCCGCGGGAGTATCACGAAGCACCGCCCCGGCCGTGCGCAGCGGCTCGGCCTTCGCCGGGGTCCGATTGTAGACGGCCACCGGATAGCCCCGATCGAGCAACCGCCGTGCCATGCGCGCCCCCATGGAGCCCAGCCCGACGAACCCGACGCGACGTTCCGTTGTTCCCGGCATGACCGCACCTCCCCGGCCGGCGGCCTGTCCTAAGGCCGCGTCGTACCCTTCGTGGGATCGACTACCCGCGATTCCTGCTTGGCCGCCCACGCGGCGATCTCGGCGACGGTCGCGAACCAGACGCCGGGCAAACTCCGCATGTGCTGGATCAACTGCTCGAGCCCGAGGAGCCGCCCCGCCCGGCCTGAGATCCACGGATGCATCGTGAGGACGAAGCAGCCGTTCTCGTGCCGCATCCCGTCGAGCTCCTGCGTCCACATCCGGATCACGCGGTCCGGATCCGAGATCTGGTTGCTCGCCCCGTAGACGTGCCGGTACATCGGCGCGTCGTCGAGCAGCCACTGCACCGGCACCTCGACGAGCGGGCCTGACGGCGTCGCGAGGTGGTACGGAATATCGTCGCCCATGAGCGAGCTGTCGTACACGAAGCCGCGGGATTTGAGGAGCGCCGGTGTGCCGGCATTGAGCTCCCACGACGGCGACCGGTATCCTGTGGGTCGCATGTCCAGGCACGATTTCCAGATATCCAGCTGCTCTTCGAGGACTCGGGCCTCCTCGTCGTCGCTCAGCGTGTCGAGCGATTCGTGCACGTTGCCGTGGGCGGCCAGCTCATGGCCGGCGTCGCGGATCGGCCGGATGGCCGGCGCATGATGCGCGAGGGTCCAGCCCGGAACGTAGAACGTGCCGCGAAGCCCGTAGCGTTCGAGCAGCCGGAGAATCCGCTCGACGCCCGTGCGCACGCCGAACCGGCGCTCCTCGTTGGCGGCGAGCGAGCGCGCCGCCCGCTCCGGTTCTCGAAAGATCAAGGCCGATTCGGCGTCGACGTCGAACGTCAGCGCCGCCGCACTGTCACACCCGTCCGGCCACCGGTACCGCATCGATCGCTCCCTCCGCTGCGGCGCGCTACGCGCCCGGCACCGTCCCCTTGAACTCGTCCCACATCGCTTGGACCCGGTCCGGCCGGTAGAGGACGTCAAGCACCGTCATGGCGAGCCCCTTCGCCGCGGCCAACATCGCGTCGTATCCCCGCGGGGAGCCTGCGGCCTCGCGGAATTCCACGGTATGCCCGGAGATGTCGTCCGCGATCGCAAGATATGGATGGATCGTGGGGCAGACCATGCTGACGTTGCCGATGTCCGACGATCCGACGCCGCCCTCGCTCGGCGGCCGCTCGCCCTCGATCCCGAGGCGGCCCATGTTGCCGGCAAAGAGATCCGCGAGGACCTGGTTGTTGTAGCGCTCGGCGTAGAGCAGGCCCAGCTCGAACTCCACGCGGGCGCCGGTCTGCGCGGCGGCACCCTCGGCGCATTGCCTGACCTTGGCCATGACCTCCGCCTGCGTCTTCCGCGTCGCCGCGCGGACGAGAAAATCGCCCTCCGCGTATGCGGGCACCACGTTCGCGGCGTCCCCGCCCTTCGTAATGATCCCGTGGATCCGCACGTCGCTCGGCACGTGCTGCCGCAGCGAGTCGATCGCGTGGTAGGTCAGGAGGAGGGCGTTGAGCGCGTTGATGCCCTTCTCGGGCATCGCGGCGGCGTGCGCCGGCTTGCCGTGGAACTTCACCAGCAGCGACTGTGCGGCCAACGCGCCCCGCGTCCACCAGTTGTTGCGCGACGGATGGAACATCATCGCCGCGTCGACGCCTTCGAACGCCCCCTGCTCGACCATGACGACCTTGCCGCCCATCGTCTCTTCGGCCGGCGTGCCGAGCACCGTCAGCGTGCCGGGCAGTTTGGGCGCCGCGCGGCGGAGCGCCACCGCGGCGCCGACGCTCGCCATGCAGATCAGGTTGTGGCCGCACGCGTGCCCGAGGCCGGCCAGCGCGTCGTACTCTGCCAGGAGCGCCACGTGCGGACGCGCGCCGGCTCCGCGCACCTCGGCCCGAAACGCCGTCTCCATGCCGGCGATCGGGCGTTCGACCGAGAAGCCGGATTCTTTTAAGAGCACGCCGACCCAGTCCGCGGCCTGACGCTCCTGGAGACCGAGCTCGGGGTTTTCGTGAATGCGCCGACTGAGCGCGACGAACTCGCCGCGCGCGGCGTCGATCTCCTTACAGACGCGATCCTTGAGCGAGCTCAGCTCGTCCACGACACACCTCTACATCCGCTGGATGAACTGGTAGGACACGCCGCCGGTCGTCTCGGCGACGGTCCACACGTTCAGCCGGTCCCCGATCTTCCGGGGCTCCGGCTCGGTCGTCTTGACGCCGAGGGGGGCGAGCTTCTTCAGCACCGCCTGAATGTCGCTCACCTCGACCGCGATGTGCTCGATGCGCGCCCGGTGGCTGCCCTCGCCGAGACGCTTCCGGCGCGTCTCAGGATCGTCGAGCTGGATCACCTCGATATCTATGCCGGACACGCCGTAGAAGGCGGCCTTGAGTTTGGTCTCGGGAAAGTTGAGCTCGCGCGTGACGGGCAGGCCAAAGACCTCACCGAGCCACCGCTTCTGCTCGCCGAGGTCGGCGACGATCACGCCGATATGGTCGATGCGCTGAAAGAGACTCCGGTCGAGCGGTCCCACCGTTCCCACCTCCGGCTTGCTGGATGCGTAATGACTACCCCCGCGGCGCGGGAGAGACCTGCGCCGGCCGACAGGCGGCCGGCAACCATGTAATTAAAGCCGGACCGCGGCTTGGGGAAGAGCGCGGGGGCGCGCTACGTTGTTGTGGAAGACCGTTGTGGGCAACGCGCATGTTCGGCGCAGAGGGGGAAATTCGCCGATGACCGCATCGCAATCCACGCCGCAGACGTCCGACGCCGGCCGACAGGCGGCCGGCAACCATGTAATTAAAGCCGGCGGGCCCGGCCGTGACGCGGCCACCGCGCCCCACCTCTTCCGGCCGCTGACGCTCCGCGGCGTGACGCTCCGCAACCGCCTCGTTGTCTCGCCGATGTGCCAGTACTCGTGCGAGGCGCGCGACGGCCTGGCCACCGACTGGCATCTCGTGCATCTCGTCAGCCGCGCCGTGGGCGGCGCCGGATGCGTCTTCACTGAGGCGGCGGCCGTCAGCCCGGAAGGCCGGATCTCCCCGCAAGATCTCGGCTTCTGGTCGGACGCGCATGCGCGCGCGCTCGAGCGCGCGGTGGCCCTCATCAAAGCCAACGGCGCCGCGGCGGGCGTTCAGTTGGCGCACGCCGGCCGGAAGGCCAGCACGCGCCGCCCGTGGGAGGGCATCACGGCGATCCCGGACGCCGACGGCGGATGGACGCCCATTGCGCCGAGCCCGATTGCGTTCAGCGAGACCTACCGCGAGCCGCGGGAGATGACCCCAGCGGACATCGCGGCCGTCGTGCGCGCGTTCGCCGACGCGGCGGCCCGCGCGCTTCGCGTCGGGTTCGATGTCATCGAGATCCACGCCGCGCACGGCTACTTGCTTCACGAGTTTCTCTCGCCGCTGTCCAACCGGCGGAACGACCGCTACGGCGGCGCCTTCGAAAACCGCATCCGTCTTCTGCTCGAGGCCGTCGACGGCGTGCGCTCGGCATGGCCCCAGGACCGGCCCCTGTCCGTCCGGCTGTCGTGCACCGACTGGGTGCCGGGCGGATGGGACATCGACGACACCGTACGGGTATCCGCGGAACTCGCGCGCCGGGGCGTCGATGTGATCGACACGTCGAGCGGCGGCCTGTCGGCGGCACAGCAGATTCCGCTCGGTCCGGGCTACCACGTGCCGTTCGCGGAGCGCATCCGCCGCGACGCCGGGGTCGCCACGATGGCCGTGGGCCTGATCACGACGGCGGAGCAGGCCGAGGCGATCCTCGCGGAGGGCCGCGCCGATCTTATCGCGATGGCGAGGGAGTTTCTGCGCGACCCGTATTTCCCGATGCACGCCGCGAAGGCACTCGGCCACCCCGACGCGGTGCCGTGGCCGGTGCAGTACGTGCGCGCCAAGTAGGCTCTGGAGGAAGGCCTCCCGAGCGGGTGGAACCCCTGCGTTTACCCGCGCCGTATCCACCGGGTGAATTCACACGAGGGGGGCCACGATGAGCACCGGCAAGCTACTGCGTGACCCGGCCGTCCGGGCGATGGTTTCGGACTGGCTGGATGGGACCGTCACGAGACGCGACGTGTTCCGCGGATTGGGCAAACTCGGGATCGGCGCCGCCGCAGCCGCCGGAGTGATCGGCGCCTTCGGCGAGTCGGGGATGGTCGCCGCGGCGCAGTCCTTCAAGGGCCAGACGCTCGTCGTCACGAGCTACGGCGGCACGTGGCAGCAGTTCATGGAAGACGAGCACATCCCGGCGTTCGAGGCGCTCACCGGCGCGAAGGTCGAGCTGGCCATCGGCCTCGCGAAGGACTGGTTCGCGAAGATGCGCGCCGCCGGCACGTCGAATCCGCCGTACGACGTCTTCGTCACCAACGAGACGTATCTCGCACAGCTGCGGCTGGAAGGCTTCTTCGGGCCGCTGCCGGCCGACAAGGTTCCGAACCTCTCCTTCGTGCCGAAAGAATTGCGGCAGCCCAAGGACGTCGGCGTGCTCGGCCTCGTCGGGCCCCTCGGCATCGCCTACCGCACGGACCAGGTGAAGAACCCGCCGTCGTCGTGGCTCGACCTCGCCAAGTACGGCAACAAGACCTGTTTCTTCCAGATCGGCAACTCCGGCGAGCCGCAACACGTGTTGAAGCTGGCCCAGGTCCTCACCAAGGACTCGCGCAACTGGAAGCCCGCGATCGAGTGGATCGCCAAGAACATGTGCGCCGCCCGGCAGGTCGACTTCAGCGGCACCGAGCTGAACATGATGACCCAAGGCGAGGTCAACGTCGGGCTCATCGACTCCCCGGACTGGGCGCTCATGAAGGCCAAGGGCCTGCCGGTCGCGTGGGTGCTGCCGAAGGAAGGCTACTGCGGGATGTTCGAGCAGGACATGAACGTCACCGTCGGCAGCAAGGTCAAGGAGCTCGGCTACGCGTTCATCAACTACTGGCTCAGCCCGCCGATCCAGCAGAAGTGGGCCGAAAAGTTCTACTGGACGCCGGCCAACAGCCACGTCAAGATCCCGGCGAGCGTCGCCCCGCTGATTCCGGTGACCCAGGAGCAGCTCGGCAAGATCCCGCGCTGGGATTACGTCTGGCTCAACACTTCCGGCGCCCGCGAACAGATGACGGACGCCTGGAACCGCCAGGTGCATAGCTGCTGAGCCGCGCCACAGCGTCGAGGGAGGTACCCGGAGGGCCGCGTCGGGATGCGACGCGGCCCTTCCTCGGCATCGTCGATGGCTGAGATCCGGCTTCGCGACCTGACGAAGCGCTTCGGGGAGGTCGCCGCAGTCTCCGGGCTGACGCTCGAGGCGGCGTCCGGCGAACTCGTCGCGCTGCTCGGACCGTCGGGCTGCGGCAAGACCACCACGCTGCGGATGGTCGCGGGGTTCGAGACGCCGACGGACGGCCGGATCATGCTCGGCGACCAGGACGTGACGGAGGTCGCACCGGAGCGGCGGAACTGCGGCATGGTCTTTCAGCACTACGCGCTGTTCCCGCATCTCACGGTCGCGCAGAACGTCGCCTTCGGCCTCGAGATGCGCCAGGTCCCCCGGGCGGAGGCCGCGCGGCGGGTCGCGGCGATCCTCGACCGCGTCGGCCTGGCCGCACTCGACGGCCGGTTTCCGCGGCAGCTCTCCGGCGGCCAGCAGCAGCGGACCGCGCTCGCGCGCGCGCTCGTGATCAACCCGAGCGTGCTGCTGCTCGACGAGCCGCTCGCCAATCTCGACGCGAAACTCCGCGAGGAGATGCGATTCTACATCCGGTCGCTGCAGCGGGAGTTCGGGATCACCACCCTCTACGTGACGCACGACCAGGCCGAGGCGCTCGTCCTCGCGGACCGCGTCGCGGTCATGATGAACGGCGTGCTGCGCCAGTTCGACGCGCCCGAGGAGATCTACGACCGGCCGCGGTCGGCGGCGGTCGCCGCGTTCATCGGCCTCACCAACCTCCTGCCGGGGCGGGTCGCCTCGCGCGCGGGCGAGGCCCTCCTCGTCGAGACGCCGGCCGGTCAGGTGCGCGGCCGGGGCGTCGCGGACCTGGGGCCCGGCGCGCGGGCGATGCTGAGCGTCCGTCCGGAGCACATCGACCTCGACGGCGCGGCGGCCGGCCTGCCGGCGCCGGGGGCCGACGGAACGAACCGGCTGCGTGGCGTCGTGCTCGAGCGCACGTTTCTCGGGGCCATCACGGACTTCCGGATCGACGTCGGCGACGGGTTGATCTTGCGGGTGCAGGGCCGGGCGGCCTCGGCCCACCGGGCGGGTGACCGGGTCGCCGTCTCGTTCCCGGAGGCCGCCGCGTGGGCCGTCCCGCCCGACGACCTGCCTGCCCTGCCGCAAGCGGGGTCCCCCCACGTGGGGGAGGGCCGGCCGGCCGTGGAGCCGTAGCGGTGGCCGTCGTCGCGCGCCGGGAGAGCGCCGCGGGCGGGGCGGCCGCGCGCGCCGCCGCGCGTCACCTGCTGGTCGCGCCGGTCGCGGTGCTCCTGTTCGGCTTCTTCGTGCTGCCGTACCTCAATCTGCTCGTGATCAGCACGATGACGCCGAGCCCGACCGCCGCGTACCTCCGCGTCTTCACACTCGGCAACTACGGGCGCATCGTCGGCGACGCGTTCACGTGGGGCGTGATCCGGCACACCCTCGAGATCGGCGTGCTCACGACGGCCATCGCGCTGGCCGTCTCCTATCCGCTCGCCTACCACCTCGCCCGCGCGCCGCGGCGGTACCGGGGCTTCCTGATGGCGCTCGTGATCTCGCCGCTGCTCGTCGGGGTGCTGATCCGCACGTACGGCTGGATGATCCTGCTCCAAGACACCGGCCTGATCAACCAGGCGGTCCGATCCCTCGGCCTCCGCGCGCTGCCGCTCATGTACAACGATCTCGGCGTGATGATCGGGCTCGTGCACGTGTTCATCCCGTTCATGGTCCTCGCGATCGTTGGCCCGATCCGCGGGATCGATCCGGAAATCGAGCTCGCCGCGCGCTCGCTCGGCGCCGGCTTCTGGCGGACGTTCTGGCGGGTGACCTTCCCGTTGAGCATGCCGGGGGTCGTCGCGGGGACGATCCTCGTCTTCGTGCTGACGATCAGTTCCTACGTGATCCCGTCGCTCCTCGGGGGCTTCAAGGTGCTGACGGTGCCGATTCTCGTGATCAGGACGATCACGGAGCTGTTCAACTGGCCGGGCGGCAGCGCGTTTGCGATCCTGTTCTTCGCCATCACGATCGCGGTGCTCTGGGCCTACCTCCGCGCGCTCGGGCGCGCGGCGCACCCGGCGGCCTGATCCATGGTCAAGCGCAGCGAACGGCTCTGGCTCACCGCGGCGGCGGCGCTGCTGTACCTGTTTCTGCTGGCGCCGATCGTGATCGTCGTCATCGCGGCCCTCAACTCCGGCACGTATCTCCGGTTCCCGCCGGAGGGCCTGTCGTTCAGGTGGTTCGCGGCCTTCGCGCACAGCCGCACGATGGTCCGGTCGTTCAAGTTCAGCGTGGAACTGGCGGCGATCGTCACGGCGATCGCGACCGTGATCGGCACGACGGCGAGCCTGTGGCTGGTGCGCTTCTCCGGCCGCTTCCGGACCGCGATGCGCCTCTTGATGATCGCGCCGATCGCCGTCCCGGGCATCCTGACCGGCATCGCGCTCTTGATCTACTTCTACGCGATCGGCTGGGGCAAGTCGGGCGGGCTCTCGCAGCTCGTGATCGGCCACACGCTGATCTGCATTCCGTACGTCGTGCTGATCGTGAGCGCCGTGCTGATCCGGTTCGACCGCACCCTCGAGGAAGCGGCGCGCAACCTCGGCGCCGGCCCATTTACGACCTTCCGGCGGGTGACGCTGCCCCTCATCAAAGGAGCGGTCATCTCGGGCGGGATCTTCGCGTTCGTGACGAGTTACGACGAGTTCAACATCTCGCTGCTGCTGCACGGCATCGGCACCGTGCCGCTGCCGATCCAACTGTTCGACTACCTGCGGTTTTCGTTCGACCCCACGCTCGCGGTCGCCGGCACGATCAGCATCGCGATGGCGGTGACCGTGGTGCTGATCACGGAGCGGCTCGTCGGGCTGGAAGCGCTGTACCTGGGATGAACCGGCCCCACGAGCGTCAGCGCCAGCCCAGAAACTTCTTCTCGATCACCGACACCAAGGCTCCGAAGGCGAGGCCGAGCGCGGACAGGACGACGACGCCGGCCATCAGATCGTCCGACCGCATCAGGTTCCCGGCGGTGAGCAGGAACGCCCCGACGCCGAACTGGGCGCCGATCATTTCGGCGGCGACCACCAGCAGCAGCGCCGAGGCGACGGAAATGCGGAAGCCGGCCAGGACCGCCGGTAGCGCCGCCGGGAGGATGATCTTCCATACGATGGAGACCGCCGGCATGTTGAAGCTCTGTCCCATCCGGATCAGGCTGCGCGGCACCGCGTCTACACCGCTGCACGTCGCGATGATGGTTGGAAAGAAGACGCCCGCCGCAATCATGGCCACCTTCGGGGATTCGCCGATTCCCATCCACAGGACCAAGAGCGGCAGCAGCGCGATCTTCGGAATCGGATAGACCGCCGAGACGACCGGCATGCCGACGGCGCGGAGCCCGGAGAAGAGGCCCATCGCGACGCCGGCGACGAGGCCGAGCGCCGTACCGATGATCCAGCCGGAACCGATCCGAACCCCCGACGCGGCCAGGTGCTGCCACAGGGCGCCGGAGACGGTGAGGTTCCAGAGGGTCTTCAGAATTGCGACGGGCGCCGGAAGGAACACGGGGGTGATCCAACCGGCCGCCGCGGCCGCCTGCCAGGTCGCGAACAGCGCGCCGAAGGCAAGCCACGAGTACAGCGGCCGCGGCGCCGTGAGAAACCCGCCGCCACGAAAGGTCACCTGCCGTCTCGCCGAGCGCGGCCCCGCGAGGATGCCCGGCGCCGCGGGCGAGACGTCAGCCACGGACGATCTCTCGATCGGCGCGTGAGGCTTCGCCGCGAATGAGCGACCAGAGACGGTCGCTCAGATCCGCGAGGTCCGACTGTGCCGGTCTGCCGGTCCGCTCGCGCTGAGGGATAGGAACATTGACGATCTCCTTCACGCGTCCGGGGCGGCGCGAGAGGACGACGATGCGATCGGCCAGGCGCAACGCCTCCGCGAGGTTGTGGGTGACATAGATTGCCGAGGCGCGCTCCCCCAGCAGCAGGTCGAGGAAATCCTCCATCAGCAGATCGCGCGTCTGCGCGTCCAGCGCCGACAAGGGTTCGTCCATCAAGAGGACCGCCGGTCGCACGACAAGCGCCCGGGCAATACCGACGCGCTGGCGCATGCCGCCGGAGAGCTGCTTCGGGAGCGCGGACGCGAAAGCCGCGAGGCCGGTCCGCCGCAAGATATCCATGACGAGCCGCGTGCGCTCCACGGCCGTCATCGCGTGATGCTCGAGCGGCAGCGCGACATTCTGTGCCACCGTCCGCCACGGCAGGAGGGCGAAATCCTGGAAGATAAACGTGAGCGGGTTTAAGCAGTCCGGCCCGGCGGCGCCGTCGAGGAAGACGCGTCCGTGCGTGGCTTTCAGGATGCCGCCCGCGATGCCGAGCAAAGTCGACTTGCCGCATCCCGACGGCCCGATCACGGACACGATCTCGCCGGACCGCACGTGGAGCGCGATGTCCTCGAGAACGGTTAGACTGCCGTAGGCGTGCCGCTCGATGTCAACGATCACATCCATCGCGGGCGCTCCTGTATCATCGCGGATCAGTGTCTCGGGAGGGCCATCACGTAGCGCCCGTCGATCAGTTCCTGGCCGTTGACGGTGCGTTGCACCATATCCTGCGCCTTGAACCAGTCGAGCTGGTGCAGGATGTCCGGCACGTCGAGCCGTCCTTCGGGGTCGATGTAGGCGATGCCCAACCTCACCTGCTCCACCGGCTGCCCGACGTACTTCGCGAGGATGGCCAGGACGTCCGGCGCGGTGGGTCCATCCTTCCGCCCGCCGTCGGCGCCGGAGAATGCGTCGTAGTAGTCATGAGCCCCCCTGCGAAAGGCGCGCAGAAACCGCTCGACGGTGTCACGCCGAGCGTTCGCGGTCTTCGTGGCCGTGAACACGCTTCCGGTCTGCCATGATGTCTCGTCCGAGGTCCACCCGAGCAATTTCACGTCGCCCCGCTGTATCGCCGGGATCACCGGCGTCGCCGGGATCACCGCGGCATCGACCTGGCCGCCCTGGACCCCGGAGATTTGATTGGGAATCGACTGCATCGGGAGCACCCGAATGCGTTTGAGATCGAGCCGGTACTTCTCGGCGATCAGGGCGAGGGAGTAGTGGGACGGCGACCCAATCTGCGTGACGGCGACGGAGTGTCCGGGGAGATCCTTGTAGGATCTCAACGCCGACGCGTAAGCGCGGGTCGAGACGACGAACGCGAAGAACTGGAACCCCGGCTTCTCGTGCGACTCGCCGGCGATGAGCCGGAGCGCGCCCTGCCCGGCGAGATTGAAGAAGCCGCCGGACGTTCCGGCGTCACCGAAGTCGAGCGCACCCGCGGTCACGGCCACGGCCACGGGCTCGGCGGCTTGGAAGAACACCAAATCCGCGGCGAGCCCCTCGTCGGCAAAATAGCCCCGTTCGAGCGCGATATAGACGGGACCGTGATACGACGTCTTCGTCATGCCGATCTTGATGTGCGTGACCGTCTGCGCCGGCGCGGGGCCACCGGCAAAAAGCGCGGCGCCCATCAGTACGCTCACCAGAGCCCATCCCAGTCTGTGCCGGCCACCTCGAACGATCGACATGGCTGCCCCTCCCACTGGATTGCCGGACCGGCTGCCCGTGCGCCGCAGACTACGCCCGGTTCGATCGCTCGACGAGGTCGATCATGACGGCGTCGCGCTGCTCGCGCGAGATGCGGCGCAGCATGAGGATCGTCGTCTCTTCCGGGAACAGCATCGCGTGCTCCACCATAGGCGGCGTAAAGACGAGCTGCCCCGCGCCGACGACGAGCCGCTCCGGCTCATCGTGACTCCCGGCCGGACGGTGAAGGTACTCCATCGATCCAGAGAGCACATAGCAGAAGTGCCAATCGCGCCGGTGATAGTGGTTGCCCCGAACGGCCCCGGCCCTGGATGTCATGACCTCGCAGCTCCGCACGTCGACGCTGATCACCGGCTGTATCGCGCCGCGCGCATCCACAATCGGCGCCTTGAGCGGCACGAGACCTCCGCGAGGCCAGCGCGTGCGGTCGTCATCTGTCGGTGAGGAGTCTCCCGGGCGCATCTGGTTTGCCAAGATCGCAACCTCCAACGGAGTGAGCGCAACCCCTCCGGCACCGTCGAATCCCGCCTGGCCCGCGGGTGTGACGCGGTCCGCCGCAGAGGCGGCCCTCCGCCGTCCGCCCCCGGGCGTTCGCGCGGCACGGAGTCTCGCCTGACCCTCTCGGAGTTCGACCGTCTTTGCGGCGACCGCGAGGATGTCGTGGATCAAATCGACTCTGCCCGCGCGAACGGCGTGACGAAGTCCAAAGGACGCATCGGCAGATGCCTCATCAACCACCGCGGACGTCCAGTCGAGCAGCGCATAGACCACGTCTGTCCGGACGCCGGGGTCCTTCGGCAACGCGGTCTGGAGTACGCGCAGCACACGGGGGGACAGCAACAACGCGGTATCCAACCGCTGCGACGCGACATACCGCTCGATGGCCCGCACAGTCCAGTGCCCCACCGAACCTCGGCCGGTTCCGACAAGCCCGCGGAGACGCGCAAGTAAACCGGCGTCGACACGGACGATGATCTGCTTGGTGGATCGCGAAGTCACGCGACCACGGGCCGCGCCGGCAGCGCGGCGCTCCTCCCGAGGCAGCCGACCGCTCACCGCCGCGCGGATGGTGTGTTCGACCCAATTCTGTAGCGTCAGACTGTCCCGTCTCAGGCAGATCTGAAAGATCTGCCACTGCGAACGGGGGAGCCTGGCACTCACGACTCCTCGCGGCGTGGCCATGCAGCAACCATAGCAGGAATGTTAGTATTTAACAAGTACCATTTAACAACTTCTGGCGCCTTCTCGCGGCGGAAGACGCCGTTCTTCACGAAGGGTGTCGCAAGCATACTCTGTTGGGCGCGTCATCATCGTCTGCCCAGAGCGTGGTTGGATCCTGGGTGTTTATCCCAACGGGCGCCCCGGGTCGCGCTGCGGGAACGCCCTCGTTCGTGACGTTCACGTCCGATGGAAACGTTCTGTGGTCGGGTCCGAGCGGGTCGTCAAGCGGCGGGCATGGTGTCTGGGCTTGGACAGGCGATCGCAGCGTGACGGAAACCTTTATTTTTTCGCGGCACAATGAGACCGGCGCGTTCATCGGCACCCAGAAAGTGCGGCTGAATTTGACGGTCAATGCGACGTCCAGCGAGATAAGCGGTTCGGGCAGAACCGATATCTTCGACGCTCAAGGGGCCGTGACGCAGTCGGCCGACATTGCGACCCACGCCACGCGCATCAAGGTCGAGTCTCCGTAAAGCTGCGGCTGGACCTACGTTAACCGACCGCGCCGGTCTCTCTGAGCGCGGCAATGTCTTTTGGCGAATAGCCGAGCTCACCGAGGACCTCGTCGGTGTGCTGGCCGACGGCAGGCGGGGCGATCTGCGCCGCCGCGCGGCGGCCGTCAATCGCTACGGGCAGGTCCACCATCGCGAAATTGGGAATCGCAGGGTGCGGGACCGGCGTGAGCAGGTTGAGGGCCGCGACCTGCGGATCCGTCGCGACGTCGGCGAGCGTGCGGACACGGCTGCAGGGAACATCGTGCGCGAGCAGCACGTCCTCCCAATGCGCGGCGCTCTCGGTGCGGAAGCGCGCCTCGAGGATCTCGTGCAGCTCGTCGCGGTGCGCGACGCGGTCCGAATTCGTGCGGAACCGCGGATCGGTGGGCAGCGCCGGGAGATCAAGGACCTCGCAGAGCCGCTCCCAGATCCGGTTGTTGCCGGCCGCCAGCTGGAGGTGCCCGTCGCGCGTCGCAAACCCCTCGTACGGCGCGATCATGGTGGCGGTCGTCCCGACCGGCGGCGGGATTCGCCCGGTCGCGAGGTAGCCGAGCAGATGGTAGCCGATCCACGTCACCCCGGTGTCGAGCAGGCTGGTCTCCACGTGCGCGCCGCGGCCGGTCCGCTCCCGCGCGAGCAGCGCGCAGACCACGCCGAGCGCCGCCCACATCCCGGTGCCGTTGTCGACGATCGAAGGACCGGTGCGAAGCGGCCGACCGCCCGGCTCGCCGGTGAGGCTCATGATGCCGGAGTACGCTTGGAGGACCGGGTCGTACCCCGGACGGTCGCGGTGCGGCCCGACGGTGCCGAAGCCGGTGATCGTGCAGTAGACGAGGCGCGGATTCTGGGCGCGCACGCGCGCATAGTCGAGCCCGCGCCGCGCAAGGCTGCCGCGGCGAAAACTTTCCAGCAGCACGTCGCTGCGGCGGGCGATCTTCAAAATCACGTCGCGGCCCTCGTCCCGGTCGAGATCCACCGCGATGCTCTTCTTGTTGCGGTTGAACGCGAGAAACGTGGTGCTGATGCCGTTCCAGGCCGGCGGCAGCCATTCGCGGGTGTCGTCGCCGCCCCCTGGCCGCTCGACCTTGATCACCTCGGCGCCGAGGTCCCCGAGGATCATCGCGCAGTACGGCCCCGCGATGTTGCGCGTCAGGTCGAGGACGCGCACCCCCTGCAGGACGCCGCCGCGCGCCGGATCGACGGGACTCATTTGACGGGCTTGGGACGCGGCCGCTCGCGCCGCGGCGACTTCCCGCGCTTGTAGATCAGAATCGTGCGTTCGAACTCGATCACGACCGTCCCGTCCTGCTTGTAGCCGCGCGTGCGGAATTTCAGGAGGCCGAGATTCGGCCGCGACCGCGACTCCCGCTTCTCGAGCACCTCCGTCTCGGCGTACAGCGTGTCGCCGACGAAGACCGGCGCCGGCAGCGTCACCTTGTCCCAGCCGAGATTGGCGAACGCGTTTTCGCTGATGTCGATCACCGATTGGCCGGTCACGAGGGCCAGGGTAAAGGCGCTGTTGACGAGGGGCTTTCCGAACTCCGTCTTGGCGGCGTAGGCGTAGTCGAAGTGGACCGAATTCGTGTTCATCGTCAGGTTCGTAAACCAGACGTTGTCGGTATCGGTGATGGTGCGCCCGTACGGATGCTCGTACACGTTGCCGACCTCGAAGTCTTCGAAGAAGCGTCCCTCCGCGAGCGTGCGGGTCATCGGATCCCCCTAGTACGACTTCGGCAGCCCCAACACGTGCTGGCCGAGGTACGCCAGCACGAGGTTGTTGGCCACGGGTGCGACGATGTAGAGACGCGTCTCCCGGAACTTGCGCTCGACGTCGTAGTCCGCGGCGAACCCGAACCCGCCGTGGGTGTCGAGGCACGCGTTCGCCGCCTCCCACGCCGCATCGGCCGCCAGCAGCTTGGCCGTGTTCGCCTCCGCGCCGCACCGCCGCCCCTGGTCGAACAGCCACGCCGCCTGGAACCGCACGAGGCTCGCCGCCTCGAGGTGGGCGTGCGCGCGGGCCAGCGGGAACTGCACGCCCTGGTTCGCTCCGATCGGCCGCCCGAACACGACCCGTTCGCCCGCGTACCGCGACGCGCGCTCGACGAACCACCGGCCGTCGCCCACCGACTCGGCGGCGATCAGAATGCGCTCCGCGTTCCAGCCGTCGATGATGTAGCGGAAGCCGAGGCCCTCCTCACCGATCAGATTCTCGGCCGGCACCTCGAGGTCCGCGATGAACAGTTCGGTCGAATGGTGGTTGAGCATCAGCCGGATCGGCTTGATCTGGATCGTACCGCGCTCGACCGCTTCCTTCAGGTCGACCATGAAGACGGAGAGGCCGCGGGTCTTGTCGGTGAGCTGCTCGTACGGGGTCGTTCGCGCAAGCAGGAGCATGAGATCGGACTGCTCGGTCCGCGAGATGAACACTTTCTGCCCGTTGACGACGTAGCGATCGCCGCGGCGCACCGCGGTCGTCTGAATCCGCGTCGTCTCCGACCCCGCGGCCGGCTCCGTGACGCCGAACGCCTGCAGCCGGAGCTCCCCGGAGGCGATCCGCGGCAGCCAGCGCTGCTTCTGAGCCTCGCTGCCGTGGCGCAGCAGCGTGCCCATGATGTACATCTGCGCGTGGCAGGCGCCGGAGTTGCCGCCCGAGCGGTTGATCTCTTCCAGGATGAGCGAGGCTTCGGTGACGCCGAGGCCCGTACCGCCGTAAGCCTCGGGAATCAGCGCGGCCAGCCAGCCGCCGTCGGACAGCGCTTTGACGAAGGCCTCGGGATAGCCGCCGATCGCGTCGAGGTCTCGCCAGTACGCGTCCGGATACTGCCGGCACAAAGCCCGCACGGCATCGACGATCTGCCGCTGGTCGTCGGTCAACTCGAAATGCATGCGTCCTCCGCGGATATTCGCTATCAGCCACTACGAAGGGAACGGGGCGTTGTCCTGTCGGCGGTGCGCGCCGCGCGCCCGCGAGGCAGGGCCCTCCGTGACCGGCCAAAAAGAGGGTGAGCCGATGGCGCGATCACCCGATGTCATCGTAATCGGCGGGGGCATGATCGGATGCTCCGTCGCGGAGGCCCTCGCGCGCCGCGGCGCGGCCATCACGGTCCTCGAGCGGGGGCGGATCGGCGACGGGGCGCCGCGGGCCGCGGCGGGGTTTGTCTGGCCGACGATGTCGTCGGCAACGCGCAACGCCTGGTTCGATGCGTGCCTCACCGCGTCGACCTCCTACGGCGGCGTGGCCGCGCGCCTCCGCGACGAGACCGGTATGGACGTCGAGTACCGGCGCTCCGGGGCCTTGCGCGTCGCCGACGGGGCCACCGAGCGCGACGACCTTCGCGCCAAGGGCGAGTGGATGCGCGCGGCGGGGGTCGACATTTCGTGGCTCGAGATCGACGACGCGCGGCGCCTCGAGCCCGGGCTCGCGCCCGACCTGGCGGGCGCGCTGTGGCTTCCGGACGCCGGGCAGGTGCGCGGAGATCTGATCGCCGCGGCCTTGGGACGCGCCGCCGCCCTTCGCGGCGCCGACGTCCGGCAGCAGGTCGCCGTCCTCGGGATCGAACGGCGCGGCGACACGGTCACCGGCGTGCGCACGTCCGAGGGAACGCTCGCGGCCGGGCACGTCGTGCTCGCGGCCGGCGCGTGGTCCGGGCCGCTGTCGGCCGCGCTGCCGCGTCCGCTGCTCGTTCGCCCCATCAAAGGCCAGTCGCTTCTCGCGGCCGCACCGGCCGGATGGGTGCGCCATGTCGTCACCGGCACCGCGGCGTCCCTGGTGCCGAGGAGCGGCGGACAAGTCTACATCGGCGCCACGATCGAGGACGCCGGCTTCGATATACGGCCGACCCTCGGCGAGATCGCGGGCCGGATCCGCGGCGCCGACCGCCTGATGCCCGGCGCCGCCTCTCTCGCGTTTTCAGACGTCCGGGTCGGACTCCGGCCGGCGTCTCCGGCGCTCGTCCCGATCGTCGGGCCCGTCCCGGAGTGCCGCGGGCTCGTCGCCGCGACCGCCCACTACCGCAACGGCATTCTGCTCGGTCCGCTGACGGGCGAGGCGGTGGCGGAGATTGTGCTGCGGACAGGGACGCCGGAGGGACGCGCGGCGCTCGGCATGCTGGACCGGATCGGCGCCCTCACGCGAGGCACGGTCGCCTCCTAGGCCCGACCTCGGCGCCCCGCTCTCAGAACACCCCGGCCGCGCCCAAGAGCCCGGCCACGGCGAAGACCCACAACGGATTGATGTTGGTCGTGTAGGCCAGCGCGGCGGTGGCGGCGGTCACGGCGAACGCCGCGGCGCTATGGTCCGCGGCGCGAATCAAAATGAACGCGCTCGAGGCCATGAGCCCGACCATGACCGGCGTGAGCCCCGCCTGGATCGCCGCCCGCCACGCCGTGCCGCGAATCCGGCCCCACACGCGCGCAACAAGATAGGCCAGCGCCGCCGGCGGCAGACAGACCGCCATCGTCGACACCACGGCGCCGGCGACCCCGGCCGCCTGGTACCCGATCAGCGTGGCGATGAATGAGTTGGGGCCCGGCTCCGCCTGGCTCAACGCGTACAGATCGGCGAACTGCCGGTCCGTGATCCACCGCGCGATGTCGACCGCCTCGCGATGGATCTCCGGCAACACGGTGTTCATGCCTCCGAACCCGAGCAGCGAAACTCCCGCAAAGACCCGCGCGAGCTCGACCAGCGTCCCGGCCGTCATGCGCTCCGCCGCCAGACGAGGGCGATGCTCACGGGCGCCAGTACGAACAGCGTCCACGCCACGGGCCACCGCAGCAGGCCAACCGCGACGAACGCCGCGGCGATGACGGGCAGCGACGTCGCGGGACGCTGCCGGATGACCGGCCGCGCGACGTGTCCCGCGAGCGCCAGCGCGAGACCGGCCGCCGCCGACGCGACGCCGGCGAAGACACCGGGCACGGGACCGAACGCGCCGAACCGGGCGTACAGCGCCGCGATCGCGATGACGATCAGCATCGGCAGCAGGAGCAACCCCGCGAGCGCCGCCACCGCGCCGGGGAGTCCGCGGTACCCCTCGCCGAGCACGGTCGCGAGGTTGATGACGTTGGGTCCCGGGAGAAACTGGCACAGCCCCAGCAGCTCGGCAAACTCTTCCGGGCGCAGCCAGCGCCGGCGGCGGACAAGCATCCGCTGTGCCCAGAACATGGCGCCGCCGAAGGCCGTGCAGCCGATCAGCAGAAAGGACCAGAAGATCTCCGCGAGTGTCGGCCGTGGGGCCGCCGGCACCGTGAAGGGTGCCAGCGCGACGGCAGGACCCGCGGCCTCATCGCCCAGTGTGACTTATGCCTCCGCGGTGGCCCGGAGGACGTCCTGGATCGCCGCCGCGATGATCGAAGGGCTCTGGGCGCCGGAGACCGGATGCGTGCCGCCGATGATGAAGTGCGGTACACCCTGAATGCCGGACGTCCAGGCGCGGTTCTCTTCCGTGCGGACCTCCGCCTCGCCCTCGCGGCCGGCGAGGAGCGACGCCGCGCGCGCACGGGGAATGCCCGACGCCTCGGCGAGGTCCGCGAGCACGCCGTGATCGCCGACGTTCAGGCCGTCGAGGAAGTAGGCGCGGAAGAGCGCCTCGACTAGCGCGTCCTGCCCTGTCTGCCGCAGGACCTCCGGCCGGCCGAGGGAGTCCGCAAGCCACACGAGGCGGTGCGCGTCGAAGGTATTGGGCGTCCGCTGAATTTTGTCGAACGCGAACGCGATGCCCGCGCTCTCGCCCGCGTCCACGAGCCGCGCGTCCAGCAGCTGCGACCGCTCGAGACTGCCAAACTTGGCGCGGCGGTAGGCCGCGCGCTCGACGCCCTCGCGCGGCAGGCCGGGATTCAATTCGAACGGCCGCCAGGTCACCCGGACGTCGATCTCGCGGCCGGGGCGGCCGCGCCGCACCAGCGCGAGGGCCTGCTCGAGACGGCGCTTGCCGACGAAGCACCAAGGACACACGACGTCCGAGAAGATCTCGATGTTGAGCATCACGCGGCCGCCAGATGCTTGGCGAAGAAGCCCAGCGTGCGGGCCCAGGCGTCACGCGACGGGTCGAGACGGAACGAGCGCCGCTCGTCGTTGAAGAACGCGTGCGGCGCGCCGGGGTACACGTGGGGCTCGAAGGATTTGCCGGCCGCCTTCATCGCTTCGACAAACGCCGGCACGCCGTCGGTGATGCGCGGATCGTCCCCGCCGTAGAAGCCGAGCACGGGGCAGCGGATGTTTGAGATCTGGTCGGCCGGCGGCGCGGCCCCGTAATAGATAACCGCCCCGGCGAGCGACGGCTCCGCGCACGCCAGCCGCGCGGACAGCGCCCCGCCCATGCAGTACCCGGTGGACCCGACGCGCGTGCCTGCGGCCCGCGGCTGCGCCTGCACGTGCCGGACCGCTGCGCGAAGATCGCCGACGTAGCGATCCCAGGGCCGGTCCGGGTTGGAGAGGTGTCCCAGCGTCTCCTGGATCGCCGCACGCCGCGGCTCCGGCAGTTTTGCTACGGCCGCGTCGCGCTCGGCCGGGTTCCCCCAGACGGCCGGCGGCAGCGTTTCGAAGAACGCCTTCACCGCCGCGATCCGTTCCTGCGACAGTGGCTCCGGCACGCGGCCGCCGTGCGAGTACAGTTCCGGCGCGCACGCGAGATAGCCCGCGGCGGCGAAGCGGCGGACCAGGTCCTGAATGTGCCCGTCGACGCCCCAGATCTCCATGATGACGACGATCGCCGGGAGCGGCTCGCTGCCGGGATCGGGCCACGCCTGATACGCGCGCACCGCGGCGCCGCCTGAATCATAGGTCACCCACTCGTCGCGCAGCTTCACGTGAACCACCTCGCGGAGACGTGTCGGGGACTGGTGCGGGAATGTTCGATCCGGCGGCGATGAATCCCCCGGCCCGGCTTAGTGACCCGCCTGCGTCTCGCCTGCCAGCGTCTCAAGACGCTCCTCGCCGGCGCGCCGCGCGAGCGCGAGATACCGATAGACAAAGTGGATGAACTTTCCGTACGGCGCCGTGATGAAGAGACCGACCAGCAGGCCGAGGTGCACGACGAGCAGAGACGGCATGAGCCGCGTCTCGCGCAGCACGAGGAGCAGCATGCCGGTGATCGCGACGAGGTCGAGCAGCACGAGAAACGCGTAATCCATTGCGGTCATGACCGCCGAGGTGGGTTCGGCGTCGCTCCGCATCTTCAATCCAACTAGACCGGTCGTGCCGACGATCAGCAGCACGCCCCCCGCGACGCCAAAAACCACGGGCAGGCTCAGCAGCGGAAACGGCGGCATCCGGCCGAGGATGTCCTGCTCGATCGCCGCGATCGTCGTCGAGATGAGCGCGGCGAGGAAGCCGCCGGCGACGAAGTGATGCAGGATCCGGCGCTGGGACGACCCGCGCTGCCGGGGGTAGTAGCAGCCAGCGCCGCCGCCCTTGAGAAAGCGCAGCGTCACCGCGTCGAGCGCCGCCCGCCAGACGTCGGCCGCCCGCGTTGGTTTCACGGTGGCCGGTGGCTGATCCGCCGGCAGGGGGCGCGCGGAGGCATCCGCGGGCGTCGGCCCGCCGCGGATGTCGCGGCTGAACTCCCAGGCGCCCACGACCGCCACAACGGCGCCGTAGAGCGAGATCGCGATCGCGGGCACGATGATGGCGAGCCAGGGCGCGACCGTATAGAACGCGCCCGGCCCGCGGTGCGCCACGGTGAGCACCACCGGGCCGAGGAAGGTGACGATCGCGAGCCACACCGCGACGATCCCCCCAAGCGAGATCGCGGCGGTGCCTGCGACGCTGCGCCGGAAGAGGGCCAGGACGCGGGGCCGGCTGTAGTGCTCATATGTCCGCACGCGGGCGTCGGCCAGCACCTTCGGGATGTTGATCGCGAACTCGTGGGGCGGCGTGAACATGCACGCGGTGTAGCAGTCGCGGCAGTCGTGGCAGAGGTTCGCGAGGTAGGTCAGGTCGCCCGACGCGATTTCGGTGCGCAGCTCGAGCGCGGGGAACACCGCGCAGTATCCTTCGCAGTAGCGGCAGGCGTTGCAGACGCCGAGCTGGCGCTGAGCCTCGCGCAGAAACTCAGGCGCGTACATGGCCCGCCGCCGCGGCGGGGCGCGCGCCGCCGCCGGTCTCCCGGCCCATCGCGTGTGCGGCGGCCTCACGGCCGGCGAGGCGCCCGAACACCGTGCCGATCGTGAGGCCGAAGCCGCCGAGGTAACCGCTCGCCAGGATGTTGCCGGACATGCACTCGCCCGCGGCGTAGACGTGGGGCATCGGCGCGCCGGACGCGGTGATCACCCGCGTCTGCGCGTCCACCGTCACGCCGAGGTACGTGAACGTGATCCCCGGCCGCACCGGGAACGCGTAGAACGGCGGCGTGTCGAGGCGGGACGCCCAGTTGGTCTTCGGCGGCGTCACCCCGGACGTCGCGGACCCGTCCAGCGCACTCATGTCGATCCGCCGCACGGCGGGCGCACCGCGGTTGAACATCTCCACGGTCGCGAGGAACTGCTCGCGGTGCAGGTCGAGCTGCAATGCGAGCGCCGGCATCGTGTCGGCGCGGAACGGCGGATAGGCCGGCGGAATGAAACGTCCCCACGACTTCGCGTCGAAGATCGAGTAGGCCAGCTGCCCCGGCTGCGCGGCGACGAGGCCGCCCCAAATCGCGTACCGCTTCGGCCAGATGTCCTCGCCCTCGTCGTAGAAGCGGTGGCCGTCGGTGTTCACGACGATGCCGAAGGGCAGCGAATCGACGCGCGTGACGATCCCACCGTCGAACCGCGGCGAGCGGGCGTCGATCGCGAGTGCGTGAAAGCCCTTTGGATCGCCCACCGGCTGCGCGCCGCGTTCCAGCAGCGCGGCGAGCATCGTGCCGTCGTTGTACGGGGTGCCGCGAATCAAAAACCGCCGGGCCGCCTCGCCCCAGTACCGGGCCAGCCAGTCGATGTTGGCCTCGAAGCCGCCGGCGGCCACGACGAGCGCCCGGCACGGAATCGCCTGCTTAGCGCCGGCGATCTCCGCAAGCACGGCGCACCCCGCGGTCCCCCGGTCCTCGACACCGGTGACCGCGGCGTCGTAGCGGACCCGGACCCCGAGGCGCAGCGCGCGATCGTAGTACGTGTTGACGAGCGCCTTGCCGCCGCCGAGAAAGAAGAGGTTGGTGCGCGAGAGATGCAGCGTGCCCCGAAGCGGCTGCTGCCAGCGCACGCCCTGCCGCGCCATCCACTCGGGCACCAGGCGTGATTCCGCAATCGCCGTCTCCGCGTGCGCCCGGTTGGCCTGGCCGCCGCCGACGCGGAGCAGATCATCGAGGAACTCGTCCCGGCGGTAGGGGCCGGTGACGTACGCGGTGCGCTCGTCGTGGAGATACCGGATGTTGCGGGTGTGGCGGCTGTTGCCGCCCCTCATATGCTCGGGGGCGCGCTCCAGCAGAAGGACCCGCGCGCCGTGCGAAGCCGCCTCGATCGCCGCGCAAAGCGCGGCGTTGCCGCCGCCCGCGACGACGACGTCGGCGTCAAGGGGGGGCTGACCGTCGGTGCGGGGTCGGACCATCGAAGGGTCTGTTCTCGACCGCAGCGGCCGGACCCTCGGCGCGAGGGGAACGTGTGGAGGCCCGGGCGCGCGTGCGTCGCTTGACGCGGCGCCGGGGCCCGTGACCGAATGGTATACTATAGGCACCCGAATGACGGAGTGTGATGTTTGAAGAAACCAAACTATAATGCCGCGAAACGCGCCCGTGAACTGAAACAGAAGGCGAAGCGCGACGCGAAGCTGGCAAAACGGCAGTCCCGCGGAAGCGGCGCGGAGCCGCAACCCGATCCCGCTGCCGCACCGATTTCCGAACCCGCCCCGTCCCTGCCAGAGCCCGTCCACGACCCGCTGACCCACCCGGGGTCGTAGGGACGCCCGTGGACAGCCGGAGGCGTCCAGTCAACGCGGCCGCGCTCGAGGCCCGCGAGCGCACCTGGCGCATTCGCGCCGAAGCGCGCAAGGGCAAGACCGCGGCGCAGATCGCCGAAGTCGGCGAGTTTCCCTTGAAGATGGTGGAGCAGATTCTCGCGCCGATCGCCGACGTGCGGCTTTCGGACCCCGCGAGCCTGCTCAACAAGCGTCCCGTCGCCGCCGGCCTCCCGCCCGCGGACGTGCAGATGTACTGGGTGGGATTCTTGACCGCCTCGGGACGGATCTGCGGGCAGGGCGCGTCCTTCGCGCTGATCATCACGCTCGGCGAGCGGTCGCAGGAACACATGAACACGTTCGTCGACGATCTCGCGACGCCGCAGGTCCGCAACGAATACTGCCGCAGCAGCCTCCTCGGATGGCAGCTCTACGTGCGGGACCAGAGCCTGTGCAAAGCACTGCTGCGCTGGGGCGTTCCGTCCGATCTCCACGGCGACGATCCCACGGTGCTGGACGACCTGCCGAAGGAGTTCCTCGCGCCGTTCCTTCACGGCTACGTGGACGGCAACTGGGCGCCGCCCGGAACGCCGGCGAGGTCCAACGGGCTCGTCCTGTACGGAACGGAGGCGATCCTCACGGCCGTGAAGACGACGCTCAGCCGGGGCTGGGGGATCGACAGCGGCGTCGTCGCACCGCGGGCGCCTCGGGCCGAGCTCAAGTTTAACCGGCAGGACTCCCAGACGATTCTCACGCGCAGTCGTGCGTACACCGCGCGGCGGCGCGCCTAGCCCTTCGCGTTCTTGCGCGGCGCCACAGAATCTGTCATACTAAAGAGGCATCAGCAGACTGCATAAGTCGGTTGGTAGCACGAACTATAAGGCGGGTGTAGGATGGCAACAGGTACGGTGAAGTGGTTCAACGGCGAGAAGGGGTATGGATTTATTACCCCTGAGGACGGAACGAAGGACCTGTTCGTGCACTTCAGCGCGATTCAGGGGGACGGCTACAGGAGCCTCAACGAGGGCCAAAAGGTCGAGTACGAGGCTACGCAGGGGCAAAAGGGTCCCCAGGCGAGCAACGTCCGCGTCATCGGCTAACAACCGAGGGCGTTTCCGGGACGCCGGCCACAACTTCGAGGGAGCAGCCGGACAACCGGCTGCTCTCCCTCATTTAACACAGCGCATGGAGCGTGGAGTCATGGCGAATCGTTGCAAGGCATGCGGAATGCCGCTTCCCCCGGTGGCCATCGAGCACCGGGATGACTTTTGTTCGACCGAGTGCGCGCGGCAGCATTACGGGGGCGGGCGCGCCGAGCGCACCGCGCCGGGCCGCCTTCACGTGGTCGGACGCGGGCGGATCGTCTCCCTGAACGGGATCAAGGCCAAGCGCGTGACCCGGTAAGCGTCAATGTCCGGGGCGGCGTGACGATCCGCTGCGCCGGCCGACACGCGCCCGGCAACCATGAAATAAAAGCCGGATCACCTTCTCTGCTTCCGCAAGTCTCCACTAAGGACCCGTCCAATGCGCGCCATGGTGCTGGACGCTCCGAAGACGCCTCTCCGGACAGCAGACCTCCCCGTACCTGAGCCGGCCCCTTCCCAGGTCCTGCTCCGCGTCCATGCCTGCGCGGTGTGCCGGACCGACCTCCACGTCGCCGACGGCGAACTGACCGAGCCGAAGCTCCCGCTCGTGCTGGGCCATCAGATCGTTGGAACGGTCGAGCGCGCGGGCGCCGGCGCGGACCGGTTCAAAGCGGGAGACCGCGTGGGCGTCCCGTGGCTCGGGTGGACGTGCGGACGGTGCGAGTACTGCCGGAGCGGCCGCGAGAACCTCTGCGACAACGCGCGGTTCACCGGCTACCACATCGACGGCGGGTACGCCGAGTACGCCGTCGCCGATCAGCGCTTTTGCTTTCCGATCCCGGCCGGCTACGCGGACCTCCAGGCGGCGCCGCTGTTGTGCGGCGGCCTGATCGGGTACCGTGCGCTCCGGATGACCGGCGACGCCCGGCGCCTCGGCCTCTACGGCTTCGGCTCTGCCGCGCACATGATCGCGCAGGTGGCCCGGTGGCAAGAGCGGCGGGTGTTCGCGTTCACGAGCCCGGGTGATGTGGCGACGCAGGAGTTCGCCCGCCGCCTGGGCGCGGAGTGGGCCGGCAGTTCGCTCGACACGCCGCCCGAGCCGCTCGACGCGGCCATTATCTTCGCCCCTGTCGGCCCGCTCGTACCGGCGGCGCTGCGCGCGCTGGCCAAGGGCGGCACCGTCGTGTGCGCCGGGATTCATATGAGCGACATCCCGGCCTTCCCGTACGACGTCTTGTGGGAAGAACGCGTCGTGCGCTCGGTCGCCAATCTGACCCGGCAGGACGGCGCAGAGTTCTTGGACCTCGCGCCGCGGGTGCCGGTCCGCACGGAGATCCACACGTTCCCGCTCGACGAGGCCAACGACGCGCTCGATGCACTGCGCCGCGGCCGCGTCCGGGGCACCGCGGTACTGGTCGCCGGCTGCTAGAACCTCGCCGCTATCCCACGCGGAGCGGCGACGTGAGCCTGCGGATCGCCGCGAGGATCGACATCGCCGTCAGCGCGCCGGTGCGCGGGTTCGCGCTCGGGCGGTTCTCGATGTGGACGGTGAAGCGCCCGAAGTCGCCGACGACTTCCACGTCGTGCATGTTGCGGTCGAGCGATGGGTCGGCGATGATGCAGACCTGAGTCCGGTCGGGGCCAATCCCGGCGAGACTCACCGCCGCGGACACGTTGACGTTGGCGGGAAACCCGCGGCAGGCGTCCCGCGCGCTTCCTTCAAAGACGATCCGCGGCGCGATCAGGCCGGTGAGGTCGATGCCGTTGGCCTCGAGGTACGGCGCGCCCACGAGGGCGCGCGGCGGCTTGCGGGTCGTCATCGTCACGGACTCGACCGAGCCCATCGCCGCCGCGGAGATAGCGTCGAGCCCGCCGATCGCTCCGGAGACGACGTGCAGCGTACCCGCGTGGCGGCGCGCGATGGCGGCATATCGCTCCGGGTCGGCGACGAGGGCGCCGACGCTTGCGACCAGGAGGACCTTGCCGGCGCTGAGCGCCGCCGTCGCGATCGCGTCGAAGGCCGCGGCCGGCGCGGCCTCAACGACGACATCCGAGCGCCGGACGGTTTCGTCCAGTGGCACGACGACCGGCACGCGCCGGAGCAGCGCCTGCGCTGCGTCGCGGGCCGCATCAAGATTGCGGCTGGTGATGGCTGCGAGCGCCGCGCCGGGCACGCCGTTGTCCAGACCGGCCGCGACGCCCTGACCGATCGCCCCGAACCCGACGATCCCGATCTGCCGGACGGGCTCCACCATGGTCTTCCGCGGCGGGGCTACGTCTCGAGCGTCGCCTGCACGCTCAACTGGACGTTGCCCTTGAGGGCCTGCGAGATTGGACAGCCGTCCTTGGCCGCTTCCGCCGCTTTGCGAAAGCCGTCTTGATCGAGGCCGGCTACCCGTCCCTTTACGGTCAGGGCGCTCGAGACGACCTTGAAGCCGCTGTCGACGCGGTCAAACGTCACCGTGGCGCTCACGTCGAGCCGGGTCGGCGGCGTCTTGGCATTCGCCAGCCCAAACGACAAGGCCATCGCAAAGCAGCTGGCGTGGGCGGCCGCGAGCAATTCTTCCGGGCTGGTCTTGCCGCCGGGCGCCTCCGTGCGCGAGACCCAGCTGACCGGCAGGTCCTTGAAGACTCCGCTCGAACCGGCCGTGATCACCCCGGATCCGGACAGCAGGTCTCCTTGCCACGTCACATCGGCGCGTCGAACCGCGGGCATTATCAACGACCCCCTTTAGATCTTGGATTGCTCCATTATAGTGGATGTAACCGCGCAAGCAGATGGGCCGCGGAGGTGGCGGGATGAAGATGAAATGGCGCAAATCTCCGAAGGCGCTCGTCCGGAAATTCGACACCCTCGTCCCGGACGACCCGCGCGTCCAACGACGGCAGATGTTCGGCTATCCGGCCGCGTTCGTGGCCGGAAACCTGTTCATGTCGCTGTTCGAGGACTCCCTGGTGCTGCGGTTGTCGGACGACGATCGGAACGCGTTTTTGCGCATGAAAGGCGTCTCACTTCGAACCGATGCCCGGACGCGCGATGCGCGAATATGTGGTCGCACCGCCGGCCATGGTCGGCCGGCCAACATCCCTCAAGCCATGGATTCAGCGGTCGCTGGATTACGGCCGCTCTGTCCCGCCGAAGAACAGCAAGCGAACCAAGTCCGCCCGGCCGGGCAAACGGCCGGCGGGCGCCGGCCGCGCGGTGACGCGACGCTAGCTAGGCGCCAAGGTAGGCAGTGCAGGTGACCTCGACCAGCAGGTCCGGATGGATCAGGGCGGTGACCTGTACGAGCGTGCTGGCCGGCCGGTGCTCGCCAAAGTACCGGATGCGGATCGGGTTGATGCGCGCGCGATCCTCCATGTTGGTGAGGTGGATGAACACGCTCGTCACACGCGAGAAGTCCGCGCCGACATGGGTCAGCACCTTCCCGATGTTCTCGAAGATCTGCGCCGTCTGCTTCGCCGCGTCGCCGGCTCCCACGACGCGGCCGTCGCGATCCATCGCGACCATCCCGGAGACGTAGAGACAGTCCCCCGCCCGGACCGCGTCGCAATAGTGACTGACGGGCGGCGGCAGCACGCCCTCGAGACGGATCCGCTGGATCCCGGTCACAGCCTCACCCACCTCCTCGAACCGCCGCGCTATTCTTCGAAGCGCAGGATGCGCGAAAACCACGCCAGGGAGAGCTGAATCCGCTCGAACAGGCGGCTCCCGTGGGTGCCGTCGTGCTCCACGGCTTCGTGCGCGATGCCCGCCCCGGCCATCCCCAGGCTCAGGAGACGGTGGCCGTATTGCAGGTCGAACTCGTCATGGTAGCCGACGTCGAGTCGGATGCCACGCAGACGGCGCAACTGGTCGCTTCGGGGTCGCCAGGAGACGATGGGATCGTAACTGAGCCATCTGTCCCAGAGATCCTGGACGATCGCGCCGCTCGGGAACTCGATCGGCAGATCGACGAAGAACGGCGGCTTGGCGACGTTCGGCGTATAGCACGAGGCCAACCCATAGGAAAACCACGAGTCCAGATTGCCGTTGATCGGCCCGTTCGGCTCGTTGGGGTACACGGCGTTGTAGAACCGGTACAGCCAGGGCTTGTGGGTGAACTCGAAGTACGAGTCGGCCGACAGCAGAAGCATCGCGCCAAACACGTCGGGATTCCGCGAGCCGAGGTGCCACGCGCCGAGTCCTCCGGAGGAAATGCCGAAGACGCCCCGGCTGTCCCGGCTCGGAATCGTCCGGTAGCGGCCGTCCACGTACTTGACGATGTCTTCGGTCACGTACCGTTCGAAGTTCCCGTTTACGGGGGAGTCGACCCACTGGCTGCAGCCCCACCGGCTCCACCCATCCGGCATGACGACGATCATCTCGGCCGCGCCGTGCTTCGCGATCGCCTCGTTGACGACGTCGTCGATCGACGGCCGGAAGCTGCCGCGCTCCACGAGCGGACCGGCGATCCAGCTGGTCGCGCGCCGCCCAAAGCCGTGCAGCAGGTAGGCGACCGGGTAGCGGCGGCGCGAGGCCGCGTACCCCGGCGGCAGGTAGACGATGAGATCCCGCCGGCTGGGGTCACCGATAAGATTGCCCGACAGATGCGGGCTCTCGATCTGCGTGACCTCGATCACGACGCGCGCCTCCTCCTACGATCCCAGCCATTCGACGAGCGCACGGGTCACGAACGCCGGCTGCTCGAGCGTGGTCAGATGTCCGGACTCGGGAACGGTGACGAGACGTGCGCCCGGGATGCCGTTTGCGATCTCGGCGGCGCGATCGGGCGGCGTCGCTTCGTCATGGTCGCCGACGAGAACCAGGGTCGGGCAGCGGATCGCCGCGAGGCCGGGGCGCGAGTCCGGACGCGTCATGATCGCCGTCATCTGGCGCGCGAATACGTCGGGGCCGGTGTCCTCCGCCATGCCCTGCACGATCTGCCGCAACGTCGGATCGGTCCGGTGCGAGGGGTGCACCCACGTCGCGAACAGCGGCTCGACCACCTCAGCGAAGCGTCCACCGCGGGCGAGCGCGATCTGGGCACGGCGCCGTTCACCCTGCTCCGGTACGTCCGGACGCGCGGCCGTGTCGAGCAGGGCCAGCCGGACCACCCGGTCGGGCGCGGCGCGCATGACTTCAAAGGCTGTGTAGCCGCCCATCGACAATCCGACCAGGGCGAACCGGGGCGGCGCCGCCGCGAGGAGGCGGCGCGTAATCCCCGCAACGCTGTCATCGCGCGTGTGGTCCGCGACGGTGACCGGGCCGAATCGCCACACCGCGGGAAGTTGTTCCGCGTAGAGGCGCGGCGTGCACAAGAGACCTGGAATGAAAACGACGGGAAGCGATTCGGTTGCGGCTGACGGTGGGAGGGTCATGCCGTCCCTTTGTCCCAGGAACACGGAAAACCCTGGCGGACCGCGCGGCCCGTGTATAATGGCGACGCATGCGAGTGGGAGCCGCGAAGAGCGTGATCACGCCGCCGCCGGGCACCGGTCTGGCGGGGTTCGCGGCGCGCGCGGACGGCGCCCGCGGTGTGCACGACGATCTGTACGCCCGGGCCCTCGTGCTGGAAGAAGGCGATCAACGGTTCGCGTTGATCCTCTGCGATCTGTGTGAGCTCGACGCGCCGTTCGTCGCGCGTGTGCGGCAGCGCGTGGAGGAGACCACCGGCATCCCGCCGGCATCGGTCATGGTGGCCGCGACCCACACCCATGGCGCCCCGGCGACCGTGGCCCTCTGCTGCGTGCCCCCGGATCCGCGATGGCTTGAGACACTCGAGCACCGGACGGCGGGCACGGTCGCGGAGGCGCACCGGACCCTCGCGCCGGCCAGTGCGGCCGTGGGCCGCGGTCGCGAGGCCTCGGTCGGCCGCAACCGGAGGCGTCCGGACGGACCGGTCGATCCGACCGTCACTGTGGTGCGATTTGACCGTACGGCCGGCCCGGCGTCGCTCGTGCACTACGCGTGCCACCCCACGGTGCTGGGGCCCGACAACCTGCTCGTCTCGCGGGATTACGTCGGCTTCACGGTCGACGCGGTGGAACGGGTGACCGGCGGCTGGGGCGGCTTCGCCAATGGAGCGTGCGGCGACATCAACGTGGGACACTCGACCGGGCAGACGGTGCTTGGTCTGCCGACACCCGGCAGGACGTTCGAACGGGCGGAGGCGCTCGGACTGCGGCTGGCCGGCGAGGCGATCCGGGCGTCACGCGATGCCAAGCCGGTCGGCGGAAAGATGGCCTGCCGCCGCCGAGCCGTGACGGTCCCGCTGCGATCTGTCCACGAAGCGCAGGCCCGGTCACAGGTGCTCGCTCAGCGCCAAAAGGTTGAGGCACTCGCGGCCGCGGGGACGACCGGCGACGTGCTGGCCGAGGCGCGCCTCGAGCTCTTTTACGCCGAGGCCGCGCTGCAGTGGGCCGAGCAGCACCCAGGCCCGTCCGAAGCCACCGAAGTTCAGGCGGTGGCGGTCGGCGATCTCGCGATGATCGCACTGCCGGGCGAGTTTTTCGCCGAGTCGGGACAGCGCCTGCGGGAGCGATCCCAATTTCCGTTTACGCTTGTGATCGGATACGCGAACGGCTGCCTCGGATACGTCCCTCCGGCGTCCGCATTTGAGGAAGGAGGCTATGAGACGCGGCTGTCGCCGTGGAGCCGTGTTGCGCCGGGCGCCGAAGCCGCGATCCTCGAGGCGGCCGCCGGAATCCTCGCCGAGCTCCGCGACGCGACTTCCCCATGACGTCCGCTGACGCGTCCGCGAGAGGCTTCGAGGCGGCCGAATTCGGAAGGCGCCTCGGCCGCGCGCAGACGGTGATGAAGCAGCACAAATTTGATGCGCTGCTGTGTACCACGCCGGCGAACATTCGCTACTTCACAGGTTTCGATACCCAGTTCTGGGAAAGCCCGACGCGCCCGTGGTTTGTAATCGTTCCCCTCGCCGGAGATCCGGTTGCGATCATTCCGGAAGTCGGCGCTTCCGTGATGGCGCGCACGTGGGTGAAGGACATCCGCACGTGGCCGGCGCCCCGGCCCGCTGACGACGGGACGACGCTGCTCGCGGCCGCACTCTCCGGTGTGTCGCGGCGGTTCGGGCGCATCGGGCCCGAGCTCGGCCGGGAGATGTCGCTGCGGATGCCGGTGACGCAATTCCTCGAGCTGCGTTCTCTCGTACGCTCCGAGCTGGCCGATGGGTCTCCGTGCCTCTGGGAGATCCGGATGGTCAAGACCGAGGCGGAGATCGAGCGCATCCGGCGCATCTGCCGGATCGCCGGCGATGCCTACGAAGCGCTGCCCGGCCGCATCCATATCGGCGACACCGAAAGGGACGCATGCCGGCGCCTGCGCGCGGACCTCGTCGAACGCGGCGCCGACGCGATGCCCTACGTCGCGGGCGTGTCCGGGCCGGGCGGGGTGCCGCAGATCATCAGTGCTCCCAACGATCGCCGGCTGGAGGACGGAGACCTGCTGTTCATCGATACCGGTTCCACCTGCGACGGCTACTTCTGTGACTTCGATCGGAACTATGCCGTGGGAGAGATCTCGAGCGCCGTGAAGCGGGCGCAGCAGGTAGTATGGGATGCCACAGAGGCCGGGATCAAGGCCGCGCGCCCGGGCGCCATCGCGGAAGATCTCTGGCGCAGCATGGCCGGCGTGCTCTCGGCGGGCGGCTCGCGCGGGAACAACGTGGGCCGTCTGGGCCACGGCCTCGGGCTCCAGTTGACGGAGCCGCCGTCGAATATGCCCGGCGACCGTACGGTGCTGCAGGCCGGGATGGTGCTCACGATCGAACCCGGCATGGAGTACGCGCCCGGAAAAATGATCGTCCACGAAGAAGACGTCGTGATTACATCGGACGGATGCGAACTCCTGACGCGGCGTGCGCCCCGCGAACTATGGACGATACGCTGAACAGTCGGAGGCCAAACCTGGGGGGAGTGATGGCGCGCTCATGAAGGTGCTCGTGCTCGGCGGCGGTGTGATCGGCGTGGCGACCGCGTACTACCTCGCGCAGGGGGGCTGCGAGGTAACCGTCGTGGAGCGGCAGGACGGCGTCGGCCGCGAGGCCAGCGGCAGCAATGCGGGCATCCTCGCGGCGGGTCACGCATTCGCGTGGGCGTCGCCGCGGGCGCCGTTGATGCTCCTCCGGTCGCTTCTCGGGCAGCAAACCGCGATTCGGGTGCGCCTCAAGCCGGATCCGCGTTTGTACGCGTGGGGACTACGGTTTCTCAGAGAATGCACCGCGGACCGCGCCCGCCGCAATACCCTCGTCAAATTGCGCCTCTCCCAGTACAGCCTCGCGGTGATGGCCGACCTCGTGCGCCGCGAGGCCATCGCCTACCACGCCATCGCCCGCGGCGCCTTGTATCTGTACCGCGACCCGGTCGAGCTCGATCTCGGCGTCAAGAAGATGCGCCTCCTGGCCGAGCACGGGCAGCGTCAGGAAACCCTCGATCCCGACGCCGTGGCGAAGCTCGATCCGGTCTTCGAGCCGGTCAAGCACAAGATCGCCGGAGGCGTGCTGGACTTGGGCGATTCGAGCGGAGATTCGCAGTTGTTTACGGAGGAACTGGCCCGCGTGTGTCGCGAGAAGCTCGGCGTGGCGTTCCAGACCGGCGTGCGGGTGCAGGCACTTCGCGCCGACGGCCATCGTGTGTCGGGTGTCGTCACCGACCGCGGCGTACAGACCGCCGACGCCTATGTGCTCGCGCTCGGGGTCAACAGCCCGATCGTCGCGCGCACGGCGGGCGTGAGTCTCCCGGTCTATCCGGCCAAGGGATATTCGTCGACGTTCCCGCTGCGGCCGGGCGCGCTTGCCCCCACCGTCCCCTGTGTCGACGAGCAATGGCTCGTGGCATGGTCCCGGATGGGCGACCGCCTGCGGCTCACGTCAACCGCGGAATTCACCGGCTACGACTGGAGTTGGAGCCCGGAGAACTTCGCGAACATCCGGCAGTTGGCCGGCGATCTCTTTCCCGACGCCGTCGACTTCAGCCGAGGAGAGTACCGTGCATGCCTGCGCCCGATGACGCCGGCCGGCGCGCCGTTTCTCGGGGCAGGCCGCCACGACAACCTGTTCTTCAATACCGGCCACGGTCACATGGGCTGGACGATGGCGTGCGGTTCGGGCCGGGTCGTGGCCGATCTTATCTTGGGGCGGGCGCCGGAGATCGATCTCAAGGGCCTTGTGCCGCGACCGGTTACCCCCGCGCGGACGCCGGTCGCGGCAAGCTAGACAGAGCGGGCGAGGCGCGAATGCGCGATCCCATCTGGGCAATCCGGACGTTGATCTCCCGGCTCATGGAGTTGAACTCCGCGGACGCCTCGGCGCTCTTTGGCCTCCTCGCGACCCGCAACATCGGCGGGGCCCATCAATACATCTACGACAAGTACGCGCGAGCCTACGATGTGATGGGCATCGACGCCTACTGCCCCGAGTGCGGCACGACGTACTGCCGAGTTCACTATAATGCGCAGGAAGAATTCGACGAGGGCTTCTACGACTGCACCTACGGCGTCTGCCCGAAAGGCCACAAACGACTCCTCAACGACTGAGGAGGGCTCCCCATGCTGAAGAGCCCCCGACGCCCGGGTTGACCATCACTGGGCGCGCGGCGCTCGATGAGGTGCCCGGCGCTTTAGCCGCCTCATCGACCGTGCTGTAGAACCGGTCGAGGAGGGCCGTTCCGATCCGGCGGCCCCCGGCACTCAGCACCGAGAGGTGATAGACAGAACCGAGATCGGCGCGGAGGACGGCGCGCTCCGCCAGGGCGGGGACGCCGCGGCTGCCGTGCACGGGAAGCCCCTGCGCGCTTGCCGCCAGTACGATGCCATCGCCGGGCTCGTAGGATACCGCGGCCCCGGGGAGCTGCCCCGTCAGTCCCGCCGCGGTCTTCGAGCCGCCGGTATTGCGCGGGTCGTGGCTGGCGTAGAAGAGATACACGCGAAGCCCCACGGGAAGGGGGCGGGCGTTCAACCGATCAAGAAGCGAATTCCTTCCGTCGGGCGGCGTATTCCACGGCTGCTGCTCGCGCTCGTGCCAGAACGGAAAGGTCGGGATCATGCTGTGCGCCAACGGAGTCCGCGCCCATCCCGAGAACGGAAGAAGCGAGGGCGCGTGATTGCCTACGTAGGCCAACACCGCTCCCTCATTGGGCACGCCGACCAGCACGAGCCGGTTCACCAGACTGCTCCAGCCGTCGACATCGTAGGCGATATTCCACCGGGCGATGAGGCCGCCGACGCTGTACGCGACGATGTTGATCTTCACCGCATACGCGGCAGGCAGCACCACCTGCCTGACATAGGCCGCCAGCGACCGGGCGCCTTCCTCGAGCGTGACCTGACGAGACGGGTAACGGAACCAGAACATGGTGGGGGACGTTCCGCCATCCTGATAACCCAGTCGCCCGAATGTCGCGAGCAGATCCTGATCCGGCCCGGCCAACTCGTTGAGGTAGCCGGGCACGATCACTGTGGGGAGAAGAATCGTCGCCTCGGCGCGCGCGGTTGCGGCCTGCATTCCCCGGTGAACGGTTACCTCGACCGGAAACCGCAGGTTCTCCGAAAATGGCGGGACCGGCGCGAACGTGCCGACCGGCACCCCACCGACCCGAACGACGCCGGCCGCTAGATCGAAATTCATCACGAAGCGGGCCGGCATGTGTATGAGAGACAGAGATGCGCGGGCCGGCACCCCGTCGAGCCAGATGCTCACCGTCACGCCGCCCGCGGGCGCGCCGTCGTCCTCAGACAGACCTTGTGTCGCGAGATCGACCGCCAGGGCCGGGCCATCGACCATCCTGACGCTGCAGATCGCGACGTGAAGGGGGATGTTGGACGCGCTGCCGGCCGGAGGCGCGAGCAAAGTGAGGAGCGCGCTGAGAGCCAGGACGAGCAGGCTTATCCTGTTCATTTGCGACTACTCTACGCGCGCGGTGCGACACGGCACTATGATGTACGTCACACGTGCGACTGGGAGGTGGGGCGATGGAACGAGCACTCACCTGGACGATGGCGTGCGGTTCAGGCCGGGTCGTGGCCGATCTCGTCTTGGGGCGGGCGCCGGAGATCGATCTCGGGGGGCTTGTTCCGCGGCCGCCCGCGACCGGTGCAGCGCGCGCCCACGTAACCGTCCCCTAAAACTGTCCCTGGGTAGACCCGGCCCGACGGACCGGCTTAGTCGGGCACGACCGCGATCACGTCGATTTCGACGCGGCTGCTGACGGGGATGAGGCCGGTCACCACCGTGGTTGTCGCGACCGGCTTGAAGTACCGCTCCAGGATCTTATGGACGGCGTCAAAGTCCGCGGGGTGGGTCAGGTAGACGTTTCGCTTCACGACATACTCGAACGACGTTCCGGCCGTTTCCAGGATGGCCTTGATGTTCTCGAGGACCTGCACGGTCTGCGTCTCGATCGTGCCCATCTCGCCAATGGCCGCGCGATTCCGCAGGCCGTCTTGTCCTTGCGTCACCGCCACCTGGCCCGTGACGAAGACGAACCCGCCGGCCTTCGTTCCGTGGGCAGTGGTGCTGGAGTAGCCGCGTCCGACACCCGGTGCGCTGAGGATTTCCACTCGTGTGGGCATGGTCGTCTCAGGCGCCGAGCGCGTAGGCCTTCTCGCCGTGGATTCCCGCGTCGAGGCCCGTTTCCTCGGTCGCTTCGGACACCTTCACAGCGGTGATCCGCTCGATCAACCAGAGCATGCCGAGTGTGAACACAAATGCCCATGCCGACGCCAGTGTGACGGCGCCCCACTGGACGAGGAAGAAGTGGGTACCGCCACGCAGCAGCCCGTCGACGCCGCCCGATGCCGCCGGGTTCCACGCCGTCGAGGCAAACACCCCAAGCAAAAAGATGCCGAGGTATCCACCCACACCGTGGACGCCCCACACATCCAAGGCATCGTCCCACTTCAGGTGGTTCTTGAGCGCCACCGCGTAGTAACACACGACCCCGGAGACGATCCCGATCAGGCCCGCGGTTGCGGGCGAGACGAATCCCGCGGCCGGTGTGATGGTGGCGAGACCGGCGACCGCGCCGGTCAGCAGTCCGAGAAAATGAGGCCGCCGGCTTATGAACCAGTCGATCGCGAGCCACGCGATCGCGGCGAACGAAGCGGCGAGATCGGTGTTGAGGAACGCGACGGCCGTCACGGAATCCACGCGGAACTCGCTGCCCGCGTTGAACCCGTACCAACCGAACCAGAGCAGTCCCGTCCCGAGGGCCACGAGCGGGATGCTGTGTGGCCCCGCATCCTGCACTCGCCGCCGGCCCACGTACAGCACCGAGGCGAGCGCGGCCATACCGGCGATGTTGTGCACGACGATCCCGCCGGCAAAATCCTTGACGCCCCAGGTTGAGAGGAGGCCCCCGCCCCACACCATGTGGACGAACGGGAAGTAGACCAGCAGCAGCCAGGCGGTCAGGAACAGCATGTAGGCTTTGAAGGTGACGCGGTTCGTAAAGGCGCCGGTGATCAGCGCCGGGGTGATGATCGCGAACATCATCTGATAGGCGCAAAAGACGATCATGGGAATGGTGTCGTTGGGAGAGGGCGTGGACAGGGTGATGCCCCGGAGAAAGGCCCAGTGAAAGTTGCCGATGACGCCGGCGATATCCGTGCCGGACTTCAGGTCGCCGCTGAAGGACATCGAGAATCCGCAGAGCCACCACAAGACCGTGGTCCAGCCCATCGATACGAAACTCTGGATCATGATGGCCAGGACGTTCTTCCGTCCCACGAGGCCACCGTAGAAAAACGCCAGGCCGGGCGTCATCAGCATGACGAGGCTGGCACAGAGAATCATGAATCCGGTGTTTCCGGTGTCGAGGTGCAGCACGGAACCGCCCTCCTCTAACCAGCTGTGTCAGCGCGAATCGAAGTACAAGAAGATCCCGAAAAACCTGGTGGGCCCTGAGGGACTCGAACCCCCGACGCCCGGGTTAAAAGCCCGGCGCTCTACCCGCTGAGCTAAGGGCCCACACGCGCCATTTTAGCACTGCGAGAAGTCACCTGTATTCTCTACGCCACAGGTGAATACACGGTGGACCCTCGGAATCACTCAAACAGGGGCGCAAGCTTCGCCAGCACCTCTTCCATGACCGCGTCGGGAACACGTTCCAACTTTCGCCCGTTCCGTGCGCCGAGATCTAACGCACGGGGCTGGTCGCACCGGACAACGCCTGTTGTCTTGGTGCCGGCACCCGCGAGAGGCACAGCAAACCCGGCGGTACGCGCGAAACGGCCGCCGCCGGTGATCGGGAGAACCACCGGTACCCTGGTGACCCGATTGAACGCATCCGGCGACACAATAACGACCGGCCGGTGTCCTCGTTGCTCGTGTCCCGCTGCGGGGTCAAGCCCCACGAGCCAGATTTCGCCGCGCCGCATCAGATCAACTCATCGCCCGCGGGCTTTTCGCTGAGCCACTCGCGTTCCTCTCTGATGCGCGCGGCCTTCGGGTTGCATTGAGCGAGCAGCTCGTCGAGGGTATAGCGCGGCCGCTTCTGGGGCTCTACGACCAGCCGTCCCCGCTCTATCGCGATACCGACCTTAGCTCCCGGCCGCAGGCTGAGAACGTCGAGCAGCGCAGGCGGAACGGCCAGCATGACGGAGCCGCCGACTTTGCGAAGATTGGTTGTGTGCATGAGTTTCTCCATCATCAATGATTATATCTCAGTATAACACAACTCAGCGAGCGGCAAAGATACTGGTTCCCGGGGTATATTTTCAGTATGAATTACTATATTGAGGAATGGAAGCACCGGCACGAATGGCTGGCCATGAGTCCGGAAGACCGGGGAAAGTTCCTATTCGATCTCAGCCCGACGATTCAGAGCCTCATCGACGACGGCGCCGAGTTGGTCGGGTACTGCATCAACCATAACGGTCACCACGGGAAAACCAATCGCTTTCTGCGCGTCTGGCAGATCCCCGACAAAGAGTTCGCGCAGCGGATTGAAGCGGCGCTCGAGAAGGCCGGCTGGCATAAGTTCTTCGAGCACGGGGACACGCGCGGGGAAGTCCTGACGCCGCAGGTTGCGATCCCCTACCTGGTCAACCCGGAGAAATAGAGCGGTGCCGGCGTGTCCGCGCGCCGGCAACCTTATCGAAGCCCGCGCCGGCCGGTGTCTTCGCTCTAGCCGCCCAGATCCGACGATGCCTTTTGCAGGTAACGCGCGATCACACCGGCCCACGGCTGCGCTTCGTTGACGTCGGCCATCTGGCGCGATTTCATCGCCAGGTTCCATGCGATCATCGCGTCATCGAGCGCCGCCTGGGCGCCGGGAACGCCGCGCGCCACCGCTGATTTCAGGTCAGGAATGATGCCGCCGCCCTGCCCTTCACACGGGTAGGCGGAGGATCGCTGAAAGTTCGGGCCCGACGGGCCTTCGAGACAATTGATCGTGTGCTGCAGATGAAGATGCGTCGCGACGATCCCGCCGCCCCGCTACAGTTCGCCGGCCGCGCGAAGTTTGTCGAAGTCCTCCGGGACCTTGGGAGTGCGCATGCCCGGCGTAATCACGCTCTTGTATCCCAGTTCGCCGGCGTGATAGGCGGCTGTCTTAAGTTGGGCCCTGATTGATGCCGTCACATCCGTCGTCGCGCCCGTGAGCGGCGGCGTGGCAAGAGTCACCGCGCACGCGATGAGCGTCACCATGATCCCGCGTCCCCACACGTCTATCCCCCCTTGGCCTACCCGAGTCTGCCCGCGAGCGGCGTAAGCCCAGGCGTTGCCCCGGCCGACTCAGATCTTCGGCGTCTTCGCCATCTCCACGATGTCGTTCGTCATCACTTCTGACGGCGGCACCTCTCGCGGAATTTGCTTGAGACCGAAGTAGGTGTCGCTGATTGCCTGCCAGACCTTCGGGTCCATGTACCCGAATCCATGCTGCTTCGTGAGCGGCGATGACATGTACGGGATCTCGTTCTTCCACGTCTGCAATTCCAGCGGGCGGCTGAGAGCCGGCGCGGCCTTGATCACCCAATCGACCGCTTCGTCGGGATGGTCGGCGGCGTAGGTCCACCCCCGCGCGCTCGCCGCGAGGAACCGGACCAGGACATCCTTGCGCTCGCTCAGCACCCGGTCGGTCGTGAAGTACGTGTACGCGTACAAGTGGATGCCGAGGTCCCAGAGCTTGAAGTACCCGTAACTCCCGGCCTGCCGCACCGCCTCCACTTGAGGCGCGTCGATGATCCACCCCGTGATGACGTCCACCTGGCCGGTTATGAGCGGGCGGGTGTCGCCGCCCACAAACTGCACCTTCACTTTGTCAGGCGGGATCTGGTACTTGGCGAGGACCGCCTCGAGGAGCGGACGCGCGGTCGCCTGGATGCCGATTGTCTTGCCGGCGAAGTCTTTGGGCGTGTGGATACCGGACTTCGTGAGAAAGATGAACGCGAACGGGTGCCGCTGCAGCACCGTCCCGAACGCCTTCACAGGCAGCCCCCGGGCGCGCGCGTTCACGAGCACCGCGACCGACGCCACGTTGCCGAACGGCACGCCGCCGCCGGCCACGATCTGGACCGGGTCGATGTTGGGGCCGCCCGGCTGGATCTTGAGGTCGATCCCGGCGTCCTTGAAGTACCCCTTGCCGATCCCGGTGAAGTCGCCGGCCATCTGCGCGTTGGCGAGCCAGCCGAGCTGCTCGGAGAGGCCGGTCATCCCCTGCGCCCGCGCCGGAGAGGCCAGGCCGAGCAGCCGGCCGCCGGCCGCGCCAAGCCCGAGCACCGCCCCGCCGGCGAAGAGATCGCGCCGGCTCAGCGGCCGCCCCAAGAGCGTCATCGAGTCGCGTGTCATCAGGTCACCCCCGCTCGACTGATCGTTAGACCTTCGGGGTCCTGGCCATCGCGACCAGGTCGTTGGTCATGATCTCGTCCGGCTTCACCGGCCGCGGCATCTGGCCGAGCGCGACGTAGGTGTCGCTCAGTTCCGCCCAGACCTTGGGATCCATGTAGCCCCACCCGTACTGCTTGGTGGCGATGGACGTGAAGTAGTCGCCCATATTGCGGAGTGTTGTAATCTCGAGTGAGCGGTTGAGGCTCGGCGCGCTGCGTAGCACGATGTCGATGGCCTCCTCCGGATGGTCGCGAGCGTCCAGCCAGCCCTTGGCGCTCGCCGACAGGAAGCGCGCCAGAATGTCCTTACGCTGGTTGTACGCCTGGTCCGTGGTGAAGTAGGTGTACGCGTACTGGCGGATGCCGAGATCCCACAGACGGAAGTAGCCGACCTGACCGGCGAGGCCGAGGTTCGCGAACAGCGGCAGACGGTCGATCACCCACCCCGTAACCACGTCCACCTGGTGCGTCGCCAGCGGCGCGATGTCGCCGCCCACGAAGATCACCTTGACGCGATCCTTGGGAACGTTGTGCTTCCGGAGCACCGCGTCGAGCAGCGGCCGCGCGGTCGGCTGGATGCCGATCGTCTTCCCCTCGAAGTCCTTGGGAGTATGGATCCCGGACGACTTCAAGAAGAAGAACGCGAATGGGTGCTTTTGCAGCACGGTCCCGAAGGCTTTGATCGGCAGGCCGCGGCTGCGGGCGTTGAGGAGCACGCCGATGGACGCGACGTCGCCGAAGGTCGTGCCGCCGCCGGCCACCACCTGGATGGGGTCGAGCGCCGGACCGCCGGGCTGCATCTTCAGGTCGATCCCGGCGTCGCGATAGTAGCCCTTGGCAATAGAGACGAGCTCGCCCGCCGCCTGCGAGTTGAGGAACCACGCGAACTGCATCGACATCGCGGTGGTGCCCTGCGCCTCGGCCCGGAGCGCCGGTCCGGATAGCGCGGCGCCCGCCCCAACCGCCAGTGCCGCGGCGCCGCCGCGCCGCAGAAGCTCGCGGCGTCCCATCAGCGAACTGAGAAACGTCACCCGATCGCGTGCCATGGACGACTCACCCCCAGTTGAGTTTCACCGCCGGCCGACCCGCGGCCGGCAACCATGAAATCAAATCATCACACGGCGGCGTCAGCATGCAGCCGCCCGATCTCGTCGTCGCTATATCCGAGCTCACGAAGGATTTCGTCGGTATGCTCGCCCGCCTCGGGCGCGCCGCGCCGCACCGCGGCCGCCGTGTCGCTCAATTTCACCGGATTGCCCACCGTCTTCACGCGGCCCCGCCGGCCGTCGGGGATGTTGATGACCATCTCGTTGTGGGCCACCTGCGGATCCGCGAGCGCCTCGGCTAAGGTGCGGATCGGAGCGCAGAGGATGTCCTCGCCCTCGAGCGCCGCGAGCGCCTCCTCCTGCGTGAGCTCGGCGACCCGGCGCCGGAAGATCGCCTGCAATTCCGTGCGGTGGGCCATCTGCGCCGCCTCGGTCGCATAGCGCGGGTCTTCGTAGAGCGGCTCGAGCCGGAGGGCCCGGCAAAGGTCGCGCAGCGGCTCCTGCTTGAACGCGCCGAGAAAGAGAATCCACTTGCCGTCGCGCGTCTGGAAGTAGCCGTTGAGCGGCATCCGGCTCCAGTTGATCTCCTGGCCGGCGTTGAGCATGCACGCCGCTTCCTGCTGCTGCATGTAGAGCATGCTGTCGAACAGCGACGAGGTCACGAGCTGCCCGCGGCCGGTCGTCGCCCGCGCCATCAGGGCGAGCAGAATGCCCTGCACCAAGAGCATCCCGGCTGCGAAGTCGCACACGGCCACGGTGAACGGCTCCGGCGGCGTTCCCGGCTCCGCGCGGCGCATCAACGATCCGGCCATCGCCTGCGCCAGCCAGTCCTGCCCGCCCTTCGACACATACGGACCCGATGGCCCGAATCCGCTGCCCATCGCGTAGACGAGGCGCGGATTCATCTCCCGCACCTGCTCATAGCCGCAGCCGAGTTTCTCCATGGCGCCGGGGCGGAAGTTGTGGACCAGGACGTCGGCGCGGCGGATCAACTTATCCAAAATTTCGCGGCCGCCGGGCTTGCGCAGATCCAGCGTCATCGCCCGCTTGTTCCGGTTGCCCGCGATGAAGAGGAAGCTCGTGCCGTCCGGCTGCGGCAGCGTCGCGCGCAAAAAATCGCCGGCGCCCGGCCGTTCGATCTTGATGACGTCGGCGCCGAAGTCGCCCAGCATCTGCGTCCCGATCGGCCCGAGGGTGATCTGCGTGAAGTCGAGGACGCGGATGCCGTCGAGCGGCAGCGGCGGGAGCTGCGCCATCAGCGTCCTTTCCAGCGGGGCGGCCGCTTCTCGCGGAACGCGCTCGTGCCTTCCCCGGCGTCCTCGGAGGCGACGGCCTCCATCACGCGGCGCGGGAACCACCGCGGGGCCGCCCACGACGGGAGGTCGCGCCCCTCCATGGCGATCTGCTTGGTGCCCTCCACCGACAGCGGGGCACACGCGACGATGTCCGCCGCCCACCGCTCCGCCACCGCCATCAGGCCGTCCGAGGGCGCGACCTCGTTGACGAAGCCCGCGGCGTGGCCGTCGCGCGCGCGCACGCGGCGGCCCGTGAGCAGCATCCCCATCGCGATCTTGTATGGAATCTGGCGCGTGAGCATCGCGATCCCGCCGTCGAGCGCCATGTAGCCGACGCGGGGCTCCGGGAAGCCGAACTCCGCGTGCTCGGCCGCGACAATGAGATCGCACGCCAGCGCGAGCTCGAATCCCGTGCCGAGCGCGAGCCCGTTCACGGCGGCGATGACCGGCTTCAGCAGATCCCGCCGGAACGAGAGGCCGCCCGCGCCGAGGCGCGGGCCGTCCCACAGATACGGGACGCCGTTTTTGGCGTCGGGATCTTTGAGGTCGGTGCCGGCGCAGAACGCCTTGCCGCCCGCGCCGCTCAGGATCGCGACGCGGACGTCTGGGTCGTCGCGGATCTCGTCCCAAATGGACGACAGCGCCGCGTGCGCGGCCCGGCTCAGCGCGTTCATCACTTGCGGCCGGTCGATGGTTACCCGCGCGAGCGGCCCGTCCTTCGTGTAGCGGATCCCGGCGTCGCGGCGCGCCGCCTCGTTCATGATCCCGCCGCTCCATAGCGCGCCGTGGCGGCGATCGGCGAGCCGAGGATCGCGCCCTGCGCGGTGAGGCGTTCTTGCAGTTCGCCCACGTTGACGCGCCGCGGCTCGACCCCCGCCTGCACCGCGATGGCCGCCGCGGTCCCCGCGGCCTCGCCCATCACCATACACGGTGGGATCTCGCGGCTGATCTTCTGCGCCTCCGGCGTCGCCGAGTAGTGCCGGCCGGCGACGAGGAGCGCGTCGACGTTCACCGGCAGCAGGCTGCGGTAGGGCATGTAGTAGTCGCGGCCGCGGCCGATCACGTCCGGGAAGGTGCGCCGCTCGACGATGTCTTCCTTGGTCAGCACGTACTCGCCCACGAGCAGCCTCGTCTGCCGCACGCCGGCCTGGGGCGCGGCATCCAGGATGTAGGACCGCTCGAACCCGGGGAAGTGTTCGCGCAGCCACGCCGCCGCCTTCACGAACCGCTGGCGCGCTTCGAGCTCGAGGCGCGTGAGGTCTTCGACCTTCAGTCCGTTGAGGCCGTGGATGTGCGGCGTGTTGCACCAGATGACGCCGTCGCGCGGGGTGTGCAGCCACCACAAGTCCCAGGACGCACCGAAGATCTGCTTCACCTGGTGATTGAGCCGCTTCGCCTCCTCAGGATGCGCGCGCTCGAACGCCGTTGCGCGGGCGGTGTCGACGTCGGCGAGTCGGTGGACGAGCGTCATCATGTAGGAGCCTTGGATGTGGGGGGCGCCGGCGCCCGCGTACACGTCCCCGTCGCCGGTCGCGTCGATGAAGAGCCGGCCCTCGACGGCCTGCCGGCCTTCCTTCGTCTCGACGATCACCGCGCGCATGCGGCCGTCCTCGACCACCGGCCGCGAGAACCAGGAGTGGAGCCGCAGCGTGACCCCGGCGTCGAGCGCCATCTCGTGCGAGATCTGCTTCCAGACCTCCGGATCGAACGACGCGCCGTACGTCGTCGGGTGCGGCTGCACGCGAGCGTAGAAGTCTTCGAAGCCCCACCGCGCCCACTTCCACCAGAGATCCTCGTCCTGCCGGAAGCACTCCTCGAGCGGCGGCACGGTGCAGCCGCCGGCCGCCGCCATCCGCTCGACGATCTCGTAGCCGATGCCGCCGACGGTGCGCCCGCCGCGGTCGCACATGTCGTCGAGGAGCAGCACCATCCCGCCGGACGCCAACCCGCCGAGGTAACCGTAGCGCTCGAGGATCATCGTCTGCGCGCCGTTCCGGGCGGCCGCCACCGCGGCGGCGATGCCCGCGGGCCCACCGCCGATTATCACGACGTCGGCCGCGGCGACGACGGGCACGTCGCGCGCGGGCTCGTGCACGGTCTTCATGAGACGCCTCCTGTTCGCCGCCACGGCACGAAGTAGTTCTCCAGCACGGAGATCAGGCCGAACAGCGCGAGCGCCAGCGCGGAAGCGACCGCCATCGTAGCGTACAGCAGCGGCGTCCGGTAGTCGTACGTGGCGGCGAGGATAAGGTAGCCGAGCCCCTTGTTGGAGCCGATCCACTCCGCGACGATGGCGCCGAGCAGGCTCGCGGTGCTGGCGATGCGCAGGGCCGAGAAGAGATACGGCAGCGACGTGGGCCAGCGCACGTAGCGGAACACCTCCCACTTCGTGGCCGAGAGCACGTGCATCAGCTCCTGCGCCTGCGCGTCGACCGCGTTGAGCCCGTCCACCATGTTCACGAGGGTGGGGAAGAACGTGATCAGCGCGGCGATCGCGATCTTGGGCGCGTAGCCGTTGCCGAGCAGCAGCACGAGGATCGGGCTGATCGCCACGATGGGCAGCGTGCGCACGGTGACGGCGAGCGGGTAGACCGTGTGCTGGAAGGTGCGGTTGTGGACGAAGCCGATCGCGATGAGCACCGCGATCACGTTGCCGGCGACGAACCCGCCGAGCGTCTCCACGATCGTGGGCCACGCGTTGGTCGCCAGGATGACGGGCTGCGCCCGCAGCGCGTCGATGACCTCCAGCGGCGTCGCGGCGATGTAGTGCGGCACTTTGAAGACCACCATGACCGCCTGCCACAGCGCCAGCACCGCCAGGATCCCGGTCAGCGACAGTGCGATCCGCCGCGCGCTGTTGTCGCGGTCGCGCCCGCGCCGGGCCGGCACACCCACCGCGGGGGCACTCACGACTCGTCCTCCAGCGCCGCGCGGAGCTCGGCGGTGTACCGGGTAAACTCGGGCGCGTCTTTCATCTTCGGGTGGCGTGGGTACGGCAGATCGATCTCGACGATCCGCCGGATACGCGCCGGGCGCGGCGACATCACGACCACCCGCGTCGAGAGGTAGACCGCTTCCGCGATGCTGTGGGTCACGAAGACGACCGTGCGGCGCAGCTGCGTCCAGATCCGCAGCAGCTCCTCGTTGAGCCGGTCCCGCGTGATCGCGTCGAGCGCGCCGAAGGGCTCGTCCATCAACAGCACCTGGGGGTCGCTCACGAGCGCGCGGGCGATGGCGACGCGCTGCTGCATGCCGCCGGAGAGCTGCGCGGGGCGCGCCCGGTTGAAGCCGGCGAGGCCCACGAGCCGAAGCAGTTCGTCGGGGGAGGTTGAGGCGTGATGGCGGCTGCCCCAATTGCCGATGCGCAGCGGCAGCCCCACGTTCTCCTCCGCACTGAGCCACGGCAGCAGCACCGGCTGCTGGAAGACCATGCCGAACGCGCGGTTCCGCCGGGCCTCGGCGGGCGAGGCGCCCAGCACCGCCGCGCGTCCCTGCGAGGGCGGCAGGATATCGGCGATGACGCGAAGCAGGGTCGACTTGCCGCAGCCGGATGGGCCGAGGAGCGAGACGAACTCGCCTTGCCGGACCGTGAGTGTGATGCCGCGAAGTACTTCGAGGACGCCGTCGGACAGCGCGAACGACATGCCGACATCGGCGAGTTCGATCGCCGGCGCATCCACCGTGACGGGCATTTGACTGCCGTTCTGCGATTTGCGAACAGAGTCCTTTCCATATCGGAGGTATCGCGACGTGCGGCAGATCTTGAGGGGCGGGACCGTCGTGACGATGAACCCGCGGGGCGAGATCCTCTCGCCCGGCACGGTGGTCGTCGACGACGCGCGCATCGTCCACGTCGGCGCGGACGCCGCCGTGACGGTGCGGGATGGCGATGCGGTCGTGGACTGCCGCGAGCATCTCGTCATGCCCGGCCTGATCAACACGCACACGCACGCCGGCTTCGCGCTCTTTCGCGGGCTCGCCGAAGAACGGACCCGCGAACAGTGGTTCGCCTCCGCGTACGGACCGCCGTACATGGAGCGCGCGGTCCCGGAAGACTACTACTGGGGCACGATGCTCGGCGGCCTCGAGATGCTCATGAACGGGACCACGTGCACCGCGGACCGCTTCTCCTACATGGCCACGATCGCCGAGGCGTTCGACCGCCTCGGCATGCGCGCAGTCGTCTGCCACACGCTGCGCGACATCACGGCGCCCCTCGAATGGGACCGGGCGACCGCCCTGATCGACCGGTGGGGGGTGGCCGCGGACGCGAGGATCCACTGCGGCATCGGCCCGCACGCTCCCGACACCTGCTCAGACGATCTGCTGCGCCGGATCCGGCGGGCCGCGCGTGACACCGGGGCGCGGATCTTCATCCACTGCTCGCAGGCGGAGGCCGAGCTGGCGGCGCTGCGCACGCGCGGGCACCGCGGCGGCGTGCACTGCCTCGCGGCGACGGGAATCCTGGGCCCGGACGCCGTCGCGGCGCACTGCATCTACATCGACGAGGACGAAATTCGCCTCTTGGCGGACAGCGGGACCTGGGTGAGTCACTGCCCGGTCAGCGCGGCCCGGATCGAGGGGCGCCTTGCGCCGGTCCCGGCCCTGCTGCGCGCCGGAGCCCACGTCACGCTCGGCACAGACTGGGCGGTGACGAACAACGGCATGGACCTCTTCGACGAGATGAAATGCGCCGGGGTGCTTAACAAGGTGGCGGCGGCCGATCCGTCGGCGCTGCCGTCGGCGGTGCTCCTGCGGATGGCCACGATCGACGCCGCGCGGGCCCTCGGGCTCGACGCCCACGTCGGGAGCCTGGAACCCGGCAAGCGCGCGGACATCATCGCGCTCGACATGCGCGGCCCGCACCTCCAGCCGTGGCTCGACGTGGTGGCGACGCTGGTCTACTCGGCCAAAGGATTGGACGTCCGCCACGTGTGGGTGGACGGGCGGTGCCTCGTGCGCGACCGGCGTCCGGTCGATGTGGACGTCGACGACGTGTACGCCAACGTCGGGCGCATCTGGACTCGGCTGCGGGCGAACGGCGCCTGAGTCCATGGCCGCCAGTCACGCGGACGTGCTGATCGTCGGCGGCGGGGTGATCGGCTCGTCGATCGCCTACCACCTTGCCCTCCGGGGCACGCGGGTCGTCGTGCTCGATCAGATGCCGCCGGCGACCTCACCGAGCGCATCGTGGGCGAGCGCCGGCGGCGTCCGGCAGCAGCGGCGCGACCCCCGCGAGTGGGCGCTGACCCGCGCGGCGGCGCAACGCTGGCCGGGTTTGGCCGGCGAGTTGGGCGCGGACATCGAGTTCCGGCAGGGCGGCCACCTGCACGTCGTCGAGACCGACGACGACCTGCGCGCGCTCGAGGAGCGCGTCGCGCGCGAGCGTGACGCGGGGCTTGACGTCCAGATCGTGAGCGCGGCCGAAGCGCAGCGCCTTGCGCCCGGGATCGCGGAGACCGTCATCGCGGGCGCGTTCAGCCCAAGCGACGGGCAGGCCAATCCGGTCAAGACGACACGCGCGTTCGCCGCGGCAGCCTCGGCCCGCGGCGTCTCCTACCGGACGGGCATGCCGGCCCGGCTGTTCCGCGAGCATGATCGGGTCCGGGGCGCCGTCGCAGGTGACGACGCGTTCACCGCGGACACGGTCGTCGTGGCCGCCGGCGCGTGGAGCGCCGGACTCGTAGAGCATATCGGCGTGCATCTGTCGATCGTGCCGCGCGGCCCGCAGATGATTCTGACCGACCCGGCGCCGCCGGTGCTTGCGCCCACGGTCACGGGAAGCGGCCGCGCGCTCTCGCTCAAGCAGCTGCCGGCCGGCGCCTACTTCATCGGCGGGGGCTGGCCGTCGGATGTCGATGCCGGCGGACTCGCCGCCGGCCACCATGAAATCAAAGCCGGCCGCATGACGTGCACGGTCCGCGACGACAGCGTCCAGGGCAGCTGGCGCGTCGCAACGGAAGTGTTCGCCCCGCTGCGGACCTGCCGGATCCGGCAGGCGTGGTGCGGGCTCGAAGGGCAAAGCGCGGACGGAGTGCCGCTGATCGGGCCGGTGCCGGGTGTAGCGGGACTCTATGTCGCCGCGGGCTTCTCCGGGCACGGGTTCCAGCTGTCGCCCGCGGTCGGGGCCGCCGTCGCCGCGTCACTGCACGGCGAGCCGGCCGTCGAACTCCACCCGCTCTCACCCACGCGCGCGGGGGCGATCGGAACCGATTAGTCCGCCGCGTTGTCTACGCTAGGAGCCCGACCGCTCTGGCGATGTCTCGCGTGCGATTACCGGGAACTGGCTGAGCGGGAAGATATCCACCGTCGCCGATCGCTGCTGGACCAGTAATCCCCCGTCGACGACCAGCAAATGGCCGGTGATGTAGCGCGCGTCGTCAGAAGCGAGGAACACCGCGGGACCGGCGAGTTCGTCCACTTCGCCCACGCGTCCCAGCGGAATGTTCTCGCCCCGCGCCCGCTTGACGTCGTCGCTCATCTTCGAACTGTCGATCGATCCGGGGACGAGGCCGTTGACGCGAACGCCATACGGCCCGAGATCAAGCGCCATCGCACGCGTCAGCGCTTCGACGCCGCCCTTCGCCGCGTCGTACGCGGCGTTGCCGCGATGCGCCCGGGAGGCGCCGCCGCTGGACACGTTGATAATCACGCCGGATCGCTTACGCGCCATGATCTTCGCGGCACGAACACCGCAGAGAAACGCGCCCGTCAAATTGACGGCGATAATGCGCTCCCACCACGCGTCGTCCGCCTCGAGAAAGTGACGCATGGTGTCGGTCAGGCTCGCGTTGTTGACCAGCACGTCGATGGTGCCGAAACGCCGGAGGGTCGTCTCCATCAGCCGATCGACCTGGGTGGGAACGGAGACGTCGGCGGCGATGGCCACCGCCGACCGGCCGCCGGCCACCAGATGTTCGGCGACCTCCTCGGCGGCGGCGGCGCTGACGTCGTTGACGACGACGTACGCCCCCTCGGCGCCGAAGCGTGTCGCGATCGCCCGCCCGATGCCACGCGCGGCGCCCGTGACGATCGCCACTTTACCGGTCATCTGTGTTCCGGGCGTCATCGCTAGCCGAGCATGATCCCCCGGCCCGGCTCGTTGGGACGGTCGCCGTACTCGTGCTCGCCGATGAGAAGATCGCCCTCTTTGAACCGCGTCGCCCGGAACGGCCGCAGCGGCACGGTGCGCGGCTCGCCGCCGGTCATCCACTCTGCGAGCGCCGCGCCGAGCGCCGGCGCGGTCTTGAACCCCGACCCGTTGTCGCCCGTGCAGATCCAGAGCCCCTCGATCTCCGGGTGGCGGTCGATGACCTGCTTGCCGTCGGGCGTGATCGTGATGGCCCCGGCCCACCCCCCGCGCATCGGCGCGCCCGCAATCGCGGGCATGCGCCGCGCCAGCCGTTCTTTGGCCCGCACCACGTAATCCTCGTCTACGCCCTCGTCGAGGGTGTCGGGGTCCGGCAGGTCCTGGCGGGTCGAGATGCCGACAAGCGTGCTGAGAAAACCCGCGCCCTCCGGGCGCATCCACAGGTCGTTCGCGCCGTCGATGCAGATCGGGTGCGGCGCTTCGTGCTCGGGCGGCCGCCGGAAGAGCGTGACCTGCACGCGCACCGTGGTGAGCACGTCCGCCGCGCCGACTTTGTGCAACAACGGCAGCGCCCAAGCCCCACCGGCCACGACGACCGCGGGCGCGGCGATGAAGCCGCCCGAGGTCTCGACGCCCTGAATCCGGCCCCGCTCGACCCGCAGCGCGTGCACTTCCGTCCCGACGCGCACGTCCGCGCCGAGATCCGCGGCGCGCGCCGCGAAGCCGTGCGTCGTCGCGACGGGATCGGCCATCCCGGAATCGGGTTCGTAGGCCGCGGCCACGATGTCGTCGGTCCGCCACGTCGGCACCATCGCGCGAACGTCGTCCGGCCCGATCACCGTCGTGTTCACGCCGACCCGCCGCAGCATCGCGACGTTGGCCCGCAGCTTGGCCTCGTTCTCCGCGGCGACGAACCGCAGCATTCCGGTGTTGACGAACCCCGAGGAACCGGCGCCGACCAGGTCGTTCCAATGCTGGAAGTACGGGAGGCTGGCCGCGGCCATGCGGGCCTCGGGCTCGTTCGCGTAGTGCATCCGTACGAGCGCGCCGGACTTCCCCGTCGCGCCGGCGGCAAGAAACCGGCGCTCGCACAGCACCACGCGGCCGGCGCGGCGGGACGCCAGATGGAACGCCACGCTCGTCCCGACGACTCCTCCACCCACGACGACAACATCCACGCTTCTGGGCATAATGGTGCGTGCTTCAACGAGCCCGCCCGCGCGGCCTCCCGCGCCCGCGGGGCAAGGGGAAGCGAACGCGGGACCGAAGTAGCGGAGCCATGACGGAACAGCGTCGCTGGGCGTTGATTTTGGGCGCGAGCAGCGGGTTCGGCGAGGCGACGGGTCTCGAGCTGGCCCGCGCGGGCTACGATATCATCGGCGTGCACCTCGACCGCAAGACGACGATGCCGCACGTCGAAGAGGTGATCGGCGGCATCCGCGCGGCGGGACGGACGGCCGTCTTCTTCAACGTCAACGCCGCGGACCCCGAGCGCCGCGTCGAGGTGCTCGCGCGCGCGCGGGAGGAAGCGGGAACGGACGGCACGGTCGCCGTGCTGCTCCACTCACTCGCGTTCGGGAACCTCCGGCCCTATGTCGCGGAGTCGGCCGAGGAGGCCATCACGCCGGCGCAGATGGACATGACGCTCTCGGTGATGGCGCACAGTCTGGTGTATTGGACGCAGGACCTCGTGTACTCGAAGCTGATGCGGCGGGGAGGAAAGATCTTCGCGATGACGAGCGCCGGAGCGATGCGCGTCCTGCCGAACTACGGCGCGGTCTCCGCGGCCAAAGCGGCGCTCGAGTCCCACATCCGGCAGCTGGCGATGGAGCTCGCCCCGCGCGGCATCGCGATCAACGGCATCCGGGCCGGCGTCACCGACACGCCGGCGCTGCGCAAGATTCCCGGGAACGAGGCGATCGTCGAGACCGCGATGCGCCGCAACCCGTCCGGCCGGCTCACGACGACGCAGGACGTCGCGCGGGCGATCGCGGTGTTGTGCGGGCCGGGGACCGAATGGATCACCGGAAACGTGATCGGCGTGGACGGCGGCGAGGAAGTGGTCGGCTAGGCCTCGCGCTCGACGATCTTCCAGTACGAGTCTTTTTGGACGATCTTGCCGTCTCGAAATTCAAAGTGATCGCAGCCCCGCACGTTGACCCGGACGCCCGCCGGCGTCGTCCCGGTGACCGTCCACTCGGACACGCCTCGTGTTCCACAGACCCAATGCGTGTCATCGCCGTAGTGGACGTCCGGTAGACCGGCAAAACGGGTCGCGAGCCCTTCACGAACCTGCGCCTTGCCGGCGAACCGCCGTCCCCAAGGATCGGGGCCGCCGGGGCATTTCCAACACGCACTCATCAGCGAAAAATTCCATGATCGCGTCGAGGTCGTGCCGGTTGAATGCCGCCAGAACCTGCTTCAGGGTCTCGACCGTGACCTGCGATTCGCCGGCGGCGTTGGGCATGTGGCCTACCGGCGGTCGATCGACACGTACGTCCGGTTCCGCGGCCCCACGTACTCCGCGCGCGGCCGGATGATCCGGTTGTCGGCGAGCTGCTCGAGCACGTGCGCGGTCCAGCCGCTAATGCGGCTCACGGCGAAGACCGGCGTGAACAACTCGAGCGGGAACCCCAGATAATAGTAGGACGTGGCCGAATAAAAATCGACGTTGGCGTAGATGTGCTTCTCCGACAGCATGAACTGTTCGAGCGTCCGCGACATCTCAAACCACTTCAACTCGCCTTTCCGGCGGCCCAGCTCCTCGGACATTTTGCGGAGATGCGTGGCGCGCGGGTCTTCGGTTCGATAGACGCGGTGGCCGAACCCGGGGATCTTCTGTTTCGCCGCCAGAATCTCGCGGGCGGCCGGGATCACCTTCGAGGGGTCTCCGATGCTCAGGAGCAGTCGCATCACCGCCTCGTTGGCGCCGCCGTGGAGCGGGCCCTTGAGCGTCCCGATCGCGGATGTCATCGCCGAATGCATGTCGGCGAGGGTCGCCGCCGTCACCCGCGCGGAAAACGTGCTGGCGTTGAGCTCGTGGTCGGCGTGGAGGATCAGCGCGATCTCGACGGTCTTGACCGCGGTGTCGTCGGGTTTGCGGCCCCACAACATGTACAGGAAATTCGCGGCATGGCTCAATGATGGATCGGGTGCGATGGGATCCTTACTCTCACGGCACCGGCCGATCGCGGCCACGATGGTCGCCGTCTGCGCGGTGAGGCGCACGGACTTGCGCAAATTGGCGGCCGGCGAGTTGTCGAGGTTATCCGGGTCGTAGATACCGAGGGCGGATACGGCGGTCCGGAGCGCGTCCATCGGGAGGACGTCCCGCGGAAATCCACGCAGCAGCTGCAGCACAGGCTCGGGCAGCGTCCGGGATGCGATCAGGTCTTTCTGGAGCGCGTCGAGCTGCGCGCGGGTGGGCAGGTCGCCGTGCCACAGGAGATAGGCGACCTCTTCGAAGCTCGCGTGCGCCACCAGGTCGTGGATGTCGTACCCCTGGTAGATCAGCCGCCCTTCGATCCCGTCGACAAGGCAGATGCGGCTTTCCGCCGCGACGATCCCTTCGAGCCCTTCGGCGACCTGCGCGGCCGAACCGCCCCGTGAAGCCGGGGGAGTACCCGATGAGGATGGCATGCCATCACCGTAATGCGCGGGCGCGAAGCCTGTCAATCGGCGTCCCCCGGCAGCGCTCCGGAAGGACTGAGAGGAGCCCCGCGAAAAGAAGCCAGCGCCACCGAACGTCCGTCACGCAGGCCCTCGAGGCTCGGCGTCGGCGAACCCGCGTCGGCGCCGGTCGCCGCGGCGCTCGGCAACGCGGTGTTCGACGCCACGGGCGTGCGTTTTCGGACCGTCCCGCTGCGGGCGGAGCGCGTCAAGGCCGCCCTCGAGGCCACAGGAGGATGAGGATGCCGTCACTGAGCCCGCAGGAGAAGCGCACACGATGGAGCGCGGGGGTGCTCGCGGCGCTGCTTGCCCTCACGGCGGCCGGGGCGGGCGTGAATTTCACGCCGTCGGGCATTATGTCCGCCGGCTTTAATTTCATGGTTGCCGGCGGCGGGTCCGCCAGCGCAGCGCCGGTGCGCGGGGGGACGCTCGTCGTGGGCCTCGACTCTCAGCCCGTGACCCTCGACCCGCACGCGTCCGGCGCCGCGATCAGCTACCTCATTGCGGGCCTCCAGACGACGGAGAGCCTCGTCTACCAGCAGCCGGATGGACGGCTCGTCCCGTGGCTCGCGGAGAGCTATACCGTCTCGCCGGACGGGAAGACGTTCACGTTCGTGCTGCGGAACGACGTCACGTTCACCGACGGCGCGCCGTTCAACGCCGAGGCCGTGAAGTGGAATCTCGACCGCATCGTGAACCCGGCGTTCAAGCCGGGCGGCGCGCTCAACGCGTTGGTGGGCTACACCGGCACGACGGTCGTAAACGACCGGACGGCGCGCGTCACGTTCAAGGAACCGTACGCGCCGTTTCTCGCCTACGCGGCCGTCGGCGTGCTGGCGATGCTCTCGCCCCGGACGACCCCGGGACAGGGCGCGGACGTGGCCAAGCGCCCGGTCGGGACCGGCCCGTTCACGGTGTCCGAATACGTCGCGCAGGACCACATCACGCTCGCGCGCAACGGCTCCTTCAACCGCCGCGAGCCGTGGAGCGACCACCAGGGGCCGCCGTACCTGGACCGGATCGTGTGGCGGAACATCCCGGAGAGCAACAGCCGCAACGTCACGGTCGAGACCGGCGAGACGCAGATGATCTATCTATACTCATCGCCCGGCTCGGCGCTCGCGCAGCTGCAGCGGAACAAGGCGCTGCGCATCGAAACGCGGCCGTTTCCGGGGTCTTCGTACTTCTGGTGGATGAACGTCAAGCTGCCGCCCACCGACAACGTGCAGGTCCGCCGGGCGCTCAGTTACGCGATCAACCGCGCCGCCATCGTGGGGTCGGTCTACAAAGGGCTCGACGAGATCGGCTGCGGGCTGTTGAGCCAATCCATGTTGAAAGATCCGGGCGCCTGCGCGTACTATCCGCACAACCCGGCCAAGGCGGCGCAGCTGCTCGACGAGGCGGGGTGGAAGATGGGGCCCAACAACACGCGGATGAAGGACGGAAAACCGCTCTCACTGGTCATCAATTCGCTCAACTACGGCGGCGGCAACTTCCCGGAGGTCGAGCTGGTCCAGGGACAGTTCCTCCAGTTGGGCGTCGATGCGCGGATCAAGAGTTCGGCCGCGCCGGCCTGGCTCGACGACAATTTCCGCTGCGCGACCAACATGGGCTCGATCTTTCTCCGCACGAACGAGCCCGACGCCCTCTACGCGCTGTTCGACTCGGCCACGATCGGCAGCAACTTCAATTGGGCATGCTACTCGAACCGCGAGGTGGACGCGCTCCTCGACCAGGGCCGGGCAACGCTCGATCCGGCGAAGCGCCGGGCGATCTACCTCAAGATCCAGCACATGCTGCTCGACCAGGCCGTGGCGATTCCGATGATGGACAAACTCTCGGTGTGGGCGATCCGCGACAGCGTGAAGAACGTCAAGTACAACTACTCGAGCTACCCGGCGCTGAGCGACACGTACATCCAGAAGTAGGCGGCGCTGGTCAGCGGTCAGCGACCGCCGCGGCCAGGTCGCCGACGAACGCGCCGAGGCGGGCGGCGTCGCGCGGCGTCTCTTCGATCATCTGCACCAAGGCACTGCCGACGATGACGCCGTCGGCCACGCGGGCGACCTCGCGGGCCTGGGCCGGACGGCTGATGCCGAAGCCGACGCAGACCGGCGTGTGGGTCTCGGCCCGGATGCGCCGGACCAATTCGGGCAGGCCTTCCGGCAGCGCGTCCTGCACGCCGGTCACGCCGGTCCGGGACACGCAGTAGACGAAGCCGGTCGACGCCGCGACCACGGCCCGGATGCGCTCGGGCGTGCTCGTCGGCGCGGCCATGAAGACCGTCGCCAGCCCCGCGCGGCGCGCCTCGCTGGTGAGGTCGCCGGCCGCATCTGCCGGGAGGTCCGCCGCGATCAGACCGTCGAGGCCGGCGGACGCCGCGTCCCGCGCAAATTTGCCTGGCCCGTACCGGAGGATCAGGTTGTAGTAGGTCATGATGAGGAACGGCACCTGCGTGCGCGTCCGGAGCCTCGCCACAAGGTCGAGCGCCGGGCGGATCCCCATCCCCTGCGCCATCGCGCGGAGTCCCGCGCGCTGATTGATCGGGCCGTCGGCGATCGGGTCGCTGAAGGGCACGCCGAGCTCCACCGCGCTCGCGCCGGCCTCCACGAGCGCCCCGACGAACCGCTCGGTGGCCGGCACGTCCGGGTCGCCGGCCATGATGTAGGGAATGAGCCCGCAGCGCCGCTCGGCACGCAGCGCGGCGAAAGCGCGCACGAGGCGGTTGGCTGCGAGCGGGCCCGCCGCCGCCGGGGCGACCGCGCCTCCGGTGCGGCTGGTTGCAGACTCGCCGCGGGCCGCCGTCACCCGCCGAACTCCTCGCCCATCGTCTTCCTGACAGTGTCGACATCCTTGTCCCCGCGGCCGCTCAGACACACGAGGATGGTCTTGTCGCGGCCCATCTGCGGCGCCAGCGCCTTGAGGTAGGCGATGGCATGTGACGACTCGAGCGCCGGGATGATCCCCTCCATCCGGCAGAGCAGGTGGAAGCCCTCGAGCGCCTCTTTGTCCGTGACGGCGACATACCGTGCGCGGCCGGTGTCCTTGAAGTAGGAGTGCTCCGGACCGACGCCGGGGTAGTCGAGGCCGGCGGAGATCGAGTGGGTCGGCAGCACCTGGCCCTGGTCGTCCTGGATCACGTAGCTCATCGCCCCGTGCAGCACGCCCGGGGCGCCCGCGACCAAGGTGGCGGCGTGCCGGCCCGAGGCCACCCCTTCGCCGGCCGCCTCGACGCCGATGAGGGCCACGCCGGCGTCGTCCTTAAATGGATGAAAGGTGCCCATAGAGTTGCTGCCGCCGCCGACGCAGGCGACCACCGCGTCGGGGAGCCGGCCTTCGGCCGCCATCATCTGCGGCCTGGCCTCGCGGCCGATCACCGACTGCAGGTCGCGCACCAGCATCGGGTACGGGTGCGGGCCGACGACCGAGCCGATGACATAGTACGTCGTCGCGACGTTGGTCACCCAATCGCGGAGCGCCTCGTTGATCGCATCCTTGAGCGTGCGGCTGCCGTTGTCGACCGGCACGACCTTCGCGCCCAAAAGGCGCATCCGGAACACGTTGAGCGCCTGGCGCTCCATGTCTTCGGTGCCCATGTAGACCTCGCACGGCAGCCCGAACGCCGCCGCCGCGGTGGCCGTCGCCACACCGTGCTGGCCGGCACCGGTCTCCGCGATGATGCGGCGCTTGCCCATCCGGTGCGCCAGCAGCACCTGGCCGATCGCGTTGTTGATCTTGTGCGCGCCGGTGTGCAGCAGGTCTTCGCGTTTGAGGTAGATCTTGGCGCCGCCGAGCGTCTCGCTGAGGCGCCGCGCGAAGTAGAGCGGCGTCGGACGGCCGCAAAACGTCCGGAGGTAGCGGTCCATCTCCTTGGCAAACGCCGGGTCGCGCTGCGCCTGTGCGTAGGCGGCCTCCAGTTCCTCGAGCGCCGGCACGAGGGTCTCGGGGACGAACCGGCCGCCGTAGTCACCGAACCAGCCCGTTGACCCGAGGCCGTTTGCCCCGGCCGCCGTCCCGCCGCGCGCCCGCGTTCGGGTTCGTGGCCGCGTCCGTCCAGGTGCCGTCATCGCCGTACCTCCGCCGTGTTCCATGCCTGCACGCGCGCGATGAACGCGCGGATCTTGACCGGATCTTTGTCGCCATCCGTCTCGACGCCCGAGGCGACGTCCACGGCGTAGGGCCGCGCCCGGCGGATCGCGTCTTCGACGTTGTCCGCGGTCAGGCCACCGGAGAGGATGATCGGTCCGGCCTCGCGCGCGCGCTCGACGAGGCTCCAGTCGAAGGTGCGTCCGGTGCCGCCGGCTTGGCCCGGCACGTGGCTGTCGAGCAGAAAGCCCGCCACGCGGTACCGCGCGAGATCGACCAGGCTCTCGGGCCCGCGCACTCCGATCGCCTTGATCACCGGCAGGTCGAAGCCGGCGCAGATCTCCGGAGACTCCGTGCCGTGGAGCTGCAGCGCGTCGAGGCCGACCCGGCGGGCGATCTCCCGCACCGTCTCCGGATCTTCGTTGATGAACACGCCGACCTTACAGACGAACGGGGGCAGCGCCCGCCCGATCTGGCGCGCCACCTCCGGGAGGACGTACCTTCGGCCCGGCCTCCAGAAGTTGAAGCCGACCGCGTCCGCCCCGGCCTCCGCCGCCGCCATCGCGTCAGCCAGCCGCCGGATGCCGCAGATCTTGACGCGGACCGCCGTCGTCATTAGGATGCCGGGCCGCCCCGCGTCGCCGAGGCCGTCCCGTCCCGCGTGGCCGGGGCCGCCTCGTCGCGTGCCTCGCGGAAGTAATTCATCCCCATCCGGTTGAGGCACAGCGCCAGCGTGGCCTGGGCCTCGCAGCGCGCCACCCGGCTGCCTTCGATGACGATCTCGCCGATGCGCTCCGGCTGCGCCGCCCACCGCGCGCGCCGCTCCCGGATCGGGTCGAGGAACTCGTTGATGGCCCGGACGAGGCGCTTCTTCACCTCGACGTCGCCCACGGTCCCCTTGCGGTAGCGCTCTTTGAGCTCCTCGACCTCGGCCTTGTCGCGGTTGAACGCGTCATGGTAGATGAACACGGGGTTCCCCTCGACGTGCCCCGGGTCGGTCGGATGGATGCGCGTCGGATCGGTGAACATGCCCATGACCTTGCGCCGTACCGTCTCCGCGTCGTCCGCGAGGTCGATCGTGTTGCCGATCGATTTGCTCATTTTGGCCTGCCCGTCCGTGCCGACGAGCGTCCCGACCCGGCCGATGATGGTCTCGGGTTCCGGGAAGACCGGGCCGTACAGTTCGTTGAAGCGTCGCGCGATCTCACGCGTGACCTCGAGGTGGCTCGACTGATCCTTACCGACCGGCACCGCGTCGGCGCGAACCATCAAGATATCCGCGGCCTGGAGCACCGGATACGTCAGCAGACCGGCTGTCGCGGTCTCGATCTTTTGGTCGCGCATGACCTCCTTGAGCGTCGGGACGCGCTGCAGGCGCGGGACCGTCGTCAGCATCGAGAAGATGAGGTGCAGGACGGCAACCTCGGGCACCAGCGACTGCACGTAGATCGTCGCGCGTTCGGGGTCGATGCCGATGCTCAGGTAGTCGAGCAGGAGGTCCTGAATGTGCCCACCGATCTCCCGCGACCGCTCCGCGCCAGTCGTCAGCACATGGTAATCCGCGACGATGAAGAAGCACTCGTATTCTTCTTGGAGCCGCAGGCGGTTCTCGAGCGAGCCGACATAGTGTCCGAGGTGGAGCCGGCCGGTCGGCCGATCGCCCGTGAGGAGGCGTCCCTTCTTGCCCGGGGCGGTGCGCCGGACCAGCGTCTGTGCCGTCTGTGTCTCTCCCATGGCGCCTCCTCGTTACCCCGCCGTCTGGCGGGGCCGTTCGCCCGGCGTCACGCGGGGTTGCGCGGGAACTCCCAGCAGGTCACGGACGCGCGCGCCGGGATCGGCCGACCGCATCAGCGCCGTCCCGACCAGCACCGCGTGGACGCCGAGCCGCCCCATCTCTTCCACGTCACGCCGCTCCTCGATGCCGCTCTCGGCCACCACCGTCACCTCCGGCGGGACGAGGGGCCGGAGACGCCGGGTCACGTCGAGCGACGTCTCGAGCGTGTCCAGGTTGCGGTTGTTGATGCCGACGAGCGCGGCGCGAACGGCGAGCGCCGCGCTCACCTCCGGTTCAGTGTGCGCCTCGACCAGCGCCACCATCCCGAGCTCCCCAGCAAGCGCCGCGAGATCCGCCAAGGCAGCGCGGTCCAAGATCGCCACGATCAGAAGCACGGCGTCGGCGCCGATCGCGCGCGCCTCGTACACCTGATAGGGATCCAGGGTGAAGTCCTTGCGCAACACAGGGACGTCCACCGCCGCGCGGACGCGCGCGAGATGCTCGTCGGCGCCCGCAAAGAACCGCGCGTCCGTCAGCACGGAGACCGCCGAGGCGCCTGCCGCCGCGTACGTCCGCGCAATCGCGACCGGATCGAACTCGGCGCGGATCGTGCCGGCCGACGGCGACGACCCTTTGACCTCCGCGATCAGCCGGACTTCCGCCGTCCCGGCGGGCGCGCGCAGCGCGGCGTGGAACGGCCGCGCAGGCGGGGCGTCGGCGGCCCGCCTGCGCACCTCCGCAAGCGGCGTCTGCCGCCTGCGGCCGGCCAGTTCCTCGCGCTTATGCGCCACGATCTGATCGAGGACACCCATCGGCCGCCCTCTAGGCGAATTTCGTCCGGAGACGCAGCGCCTCGAGCCGCTCGAAGGCGCGCCCCGAGTCGATGCTCGCCGCCGCGCGGACGATGCCGTCCTCGATCGTCGCGGCGACGCCCGCCGCCACCAGCGCGACGCCGGCGTTCAGCACGACGATGTCGCGCCGCGGCCCCCGATCGCCCTGGAGGATCGCCACGGCGATCGCCGCGTTCTCCTGGGGCGTGCCGCCGCGCAGGTCTTCGAGCGCCGCCCGCTTGAATCCGAACTGCTCCGGCGTGATCGTCGACGTCTGCACTGTGCCGTCCGCGACCTCGGTCATCTGGGTCGGCGCGCACAGCGTGATCTCGTCCATGCCGTCGAGGCCGTGGACGACAAAGGCGCGCTCGGCGCCCAACTGCGCGAGCACCCGGCCCATCACTTCGGTGTGCGCCGGGCTCGGCGCGCCCTGCAGGTAGCGCCGCGCGCCGGCCGGGTTGGTCAGCGGGCCGAGGATATTGAACACCGTGCGGATGCCGATCTCCCGGCGCGGCGGCATCGCGTGCTTGAAGGCGGGATGAAACCGCGGCGCAAACAGAAAGCCGAATCCCACTTCCTCGATGCAGGCCTGCACGACCTCGGGCGGCGCCTCGAGGTTCACGCCGAGCGCCTCGAGCACGTCGGCGGCGCCGCTCCGGCTGCTGGCCGCGCGGTTGCCGTGCTTGGCGACGTGGCCGCCGGCGCCGGCGATCACGAACGCGGAGGTCGTCGAGATGTTGAACGTGTTGAGGCGGTCCCCGCCGGTGCCCACGATATCGACGAGGTGCTCCGCCCGCGGCGCGATCGTCACGGCGTGCTCCCGGATCGCGCGCGCAAACCCCGTGATCTCTTCGACCGTCTCACCGCGCATCGCGAGCCCCGTGATGAGCGCGGCGATCTGCGCCGGGGTGGCCTCGCCGTCCATGATGTGGCTCATCGCGGCGTGGGCTTCCGCCTCGGAGAGGGACTCCCGCGCGGCGACCTTTGCGATCGCGGGACGCAGCGGCATCGGTCTACCGGCGTGCGGCCCCGCCCGCGGCGGCTGCGGCGACCGCCGGCGTCGGCGGCAGCGTGCCGGCGAGCCCCGGCGGCGTGTGCCCGCGCGCGAGCGCGAGGAAGTTGCGGAGGATCGCGTGCCCGTACTCGGTCAGCACCGACTCGGGGTGGAACTGCACCCCCTCGACGATCGCCGAGCGATGGCGCACCCCCATGATGACGCCGTCCTCGGTGCGGGCGGAGACCTCGAGCGCCGGCGGCAGCCGGTCGGGGTCGATCACCAGCGAATGGTAGCGCGTGCCGGTGAGCGGCGTCGGCAGCCCCGTGAAGATCGTGCGGCCGTCGTGGTGGATGCGCGCCGTCTTGCCGTGCACGGGCGCCCGTCCGCGCACGACGAGCCCGCCGCAGGCCGCGCCGATGCACTGGTGCCCGAGGCACACGCCGAGGATCGGCACGCGGCCGGCCAGCGCCTCGATGAGCGGCGCGCTCACCCCGGCCTCCGCGGGCGTGCACGGCCCCGGGGAGACCACGATCGCCTCCGGCGCGAGGGCGCGGATCTCGTCCACGGTCACCGCGTCGTTGCGGCGGACTTCTGGCGTCTCGCCCAGCTCGCCCAGATACTGCACGAGGTTGTACGTGAACGAGTCGTAGTTGTCGATGACCAGGATCATCGCCGTCTCCCTACAGGCCGCGCCGCGCCATTTCGATCGCGCGGATCAGCACCTTGGCCTTGTTCACGGTCTCGTCGTATTCCGCGGCGGGCTCGGAGTCCGCGACGATGCCGCCGCCGGCCTGCACGTACGCCACGCCGTCGCGGAACGCGAGCGTGCGGATCGCGATGCACGTGTCGAGCGCGCCGCCGAAGCCGGCGTATCCCACGGCGCCGGCGTAGGGGCCGCGGGTCGTGGGCTCGAGCTCGTCGAGGATCTCCATCGCGCGGACCTTGGGCGCGCCGCTGACCGTTCCGTGCGGAAATACCGCCCGCAGCACGTCGAACGCGTCGAGCTCCGGCCTGAGGCGCCCCTCGACGAGGCTCACGATGTGCATGACGTGGGAGTAGCGTTCGACCGTCATGAGCTCGGGCACGCGCACGGTGCCGTAGCGCGCGACCCGCCCGACGTCGTTGCGGGTCAGGTCGACCAGCATCACGTGCTCGGCGCGCTCCTTCTCGCTTCCCAACATCTCCTGCTCGAGCCGGCGGTCCTCGTCTTCGTCGAGGCCACGGCGGCGGGTCCCGGCGATCGGACGCATCTGGATGAGGTCGCCTTCGAGCCGCACGAGCAGCTCCGGGGACGCGCCGACGAGCGTGGCATCGCCGCCGCCGAGATAGAACATGAACGGCGACGGGTTGATGGCACGCACGGCGCGGTACACCACGAACGGATCAAGATCGCCCACGTCGGCGGCGAAGCGCTGCGAGAACACGATCTGGAACGCGTCGCCGGCGTGGATGTACGCCTTGCACCGCTCGACCGCGTCGAGGTAGCGCTCCCGCGCCATGTTGGACCGCAGGCGCATCGGCGGGTAGGGCCCGCCGGCCCGGATCTCGGGCATCGGCGCCCGGAGCAGGTCGATCCACTGCTCGATCCGCCCGCGCGCCTCGTGATACGCGCGCTCGGCGCCGTCGTCGACGCACGCGTTCGCGACGATGCGGATGCGGTGGCGGACGTGGTCGAAGATCACGACGGTGTCGGCGAGGGCGAGGTTCATGATCGGCAGTCCGTACTCGTCGGGGGGCTGGTGCGGCAGGCGTTCGATCGTGCGGATGAGATCGTATCCGAAGTACCCGACCAGGCCCCCGTAAAATCGCGGGAGCGTCGGGTCGGTGACCGGACGGTATCGCGCGAGCACGTCCCGCGCGGCGGCGAGGGGATCCTGCGCGAGACGGCGGACCGTGCCGTTCTCGTGGATCTCCACGCGGTCGCCGAAGGCGCGCAGCACCAGGCGCGGCGAGGCGCCCAGGAACGAATAGCGGGCGATCTTCTCGCTGCCTTCCGCGCTCTCGAGCAAAAACGGGTACGGCAGGTGCCGGATCCGGAGGAACGCCGAGATCGGCGTGTCGAGATCCGCCATGATCTCGCACGACACGGGCACGAGGTTGCCTTCCCGGGCCCGGCGGTCGAACTCGGTGACGGTCGGCGCGAGCGTGACGGCGGTGCTCACGTGCGCTCGCCTCGCGACCCCGACTGCCGCGGGGCCGGCAGAGGGGAGTCGTTTCGCGACCCCGACTCGCGGGGCGCGGGCGTATCGGGCTCAGTCCGCGGCGACAGTTTGAGCCGCGCGCGCCGCGCGCGTTCGAGCAGCGCGTCGATGTCCGCGCCGTCGGCCAGCGCCCCTTCGAGCCGGTCCAACTCGTCGCGGAAAGCCCGCAGCGCTTCGACGATCTCCGGCCGGTTCAGGCGGCAGATCTGCGCCCACAGCGACACGGGGCTCCCGGCGACGCGCGTCGCTCCCAGAAACGACGGTCCCGCGGCGGCGGTCTCCGACTCCGCCGCGCCCATCAGCGCCGCGGCCAGCAGATACGGCAGGTGGCTCACGCGGGCCACGGCCCGGTCGTGCGCCTCCGGATCCACGATCATCGGCCGGGCGCCGAGCGCCCTCGCCAGCGTCGCGATGCGGTCGACGGCCGCGCCGTCGGTGCGCGGCGTGCGGGTGATCAGGTAGACCGAGCCTTCGAACAACTCCGCCGACGCGGCCGCGACGCCGCGCCCTTCGTTGCCGGCCATCGGATGGCCGCCCACAAACGCGACACCCTTGTCGGGATCGATCGCCGGCTCGATCTCACGGACGATCTCGCGCTTGACGCTCGCCACGTCGGTGACGATCGCGCCCGCGCCGAGGTACGGCAGCACCTGCCGCGCCATGGAAACGACGAGTTCCGGCGGGGTCGCGAGCACCACGAGGTCCGCGCCGGCCACCCCCTCGACGGGATCGGTCGTCCCGCGGTCGATCGCGCCGCGCGCCCGGGCCACGCCGATCGTCTCCGGGACGCGCGCGACGCCGACCACTTCGCGCGCGATGCGCCGCCAGCGCATGGCCATGCCGAGCGAGCCTCCAATGAGGCCCACGCCGATGATGGCCGCCCGGACGAACGACGCCACGGCTGTCCTCTACACCCGCCGTCCGACCGCGAGGGCGATTCCGTCGAGCTCCTGCATCAAGCGCGCGAAGCTCTCGAGATTCAGGAGCTGCGGGCCGTCGCACAGCGCGTGATCAGGCTCGGGATGCACTTCAACCAGCAGTCCGTCCGCGCCGGCGGCCACGCCCGCGCGGGCCATCGGGATCACCAGCCGCGACTTGCCCGGCCCGTGGCAGGGGTCGACGATCACCGGCAGATGGCTGAGGCTCTTCAGGACCGGGACCGCGGTGATGTCGAGCGTGAAGCGCGTGTAGGTCTCGAACGTGCGGATGCCGCGCTCGCACAGGACGACGTTCGCGTTGCCTTCGGCCATGATGTACTCGGCCGCGAGCAGCAGTTCCTCGATCGTGGCGCTCGGTCCGCGCTTCAACAGCACCGGATGGCCGGCGCGGCCGACCTCGCGCAGCAGCGGGTAGTTCTGCATGTTGCGGGCGCCGATCTGGACCATGTCGGCGTACTCCATCACGATCTCGAGCTGATGGCCGTCCATGGCTTCGGTCACGAGCGGCATACCGGTCTCCGCGCGCGCCTCCGCCAGAATCTTGAGCCCCTCTTCCTCCAGGCCCTGGAACGAGTACGGCGAGGTGCGCGGCTTGAACGCCCCGCCGCGCAGAATCTGGGCGCCCGCCGACTTGACCGCGCGCGCCGTCTGCATCGTCTGCTCGCGCGTCTCGACCGTGCAGGGCCCGGCCATCACGACGACGCGCCCGCCGCCGATCGCCACGTCGCGGACCCACACGATCGAATCCTTGCCGCCGTGAAACTCGCGGTTGACGAGCTTGTACGGCTGCAGGATCCGGACCACGCTCTCGACGCCCGGCAGCGTCTCCAGACTCTCGCGCAGGAGCTCCTTCGTGTGGCTGTCTCCGACCACGCCGATCACCGTCCGCTCCACCCCCTCCATGACCTGGGTGCGAAGGCCGGCCTCCTCGATATGCCGCGCCACCGTCTCGCGTTCGGCCCGGGTGTGTCCCGGCCCCATCACGACTATCATCGCGCCCCGCCTCCTTGCCGATAAATACACAAGCCCCCCGTCCCCTCGGGACGGGAGGCTCAAGGAACCCCCGCGGTACCACCCCACTTCCCCGGCGCGTGGCCGGGGCTCTCGGCGGGACGGAGCCGCCCGCGTGCGGGCACGGCTCGATCCCGGCCTCCGGATTACGGTGGAGGATACCGGCGGCGACTACTCAGCGGGCTCCGCCGCCTTTCGTGCCGCCCCTCACGGGTCCATTCGGTCCGGGCGTCCGTCCCGCGCTCTCACCGCCTGCGCGCGGGTCTCTCCGATCGGACCACCCGGCCTACTCGCCCCGGTCATCAGGTTTGGTAGGGCATATCATAGCACGTACCACGCACGGTATGTCAATATGGTGCCGATGGAGACAAGATGAGATGGAGATCGCCGAATTCGTGCCAGAGGTACCGGGCCTCGAGCGCCGCGCGGTAGGCCCGTTCGAGGTGCTCGCCGCCCGCGAAAGCCGTCAGCATCGCCAGATGCGACGCGCGCGGCTCGTGAAATCCGGTAAGCAGGCCGTCCGCGGTTCGGATCTCCCGCGACGGCGCGATGATGAGATCGGTCCATCCCTGTGACGGCATGACCCGGCATCGAGGATCCGCCGCGCTCTCGAGCGCGCGGACCACGGTGGTGCCGACCGCGATCACGCGGCCGCCGGCGTGGCGCGCGGATTCGATGGCCGCCGCGGTTTCGGGCGGGACACGATACCACTCCTCGATCGGCGGCTCGTCCCGTTCGAGGCTCGCCACGCTGGTGTGCAGCGTGATGCGGGCCAGGCCGATGCCGCGGGCGGCGGCGCGCGCCAGGACCTCCGGCGTGAATGCGCGCCCGGCCGATGGCATCTCGGCCGATCCAGGCTCCCGCGCGTAGGCGGTCTGGTACATCGCCAGCGGCCATTCGCCGCGCACGTACGGGTACGTGATCGGCTTCCCCACCCGCATGAGATAGTGGAGCGGCGGCTGCGGCAGTTGAAGCTGCGCGATCCACAGGCGCTGCGACCCCGGGTACGGAGCGAGCATCCGTGCGGCGCCGCCGGCCGGCAGGGTGAGGACTTCGCCCACGTCGACGCAGGTCTGCCGCGGCTCGACGATCCAGAGCAACCCCGTGAGTCCGGTCGACAGGTGCAGCGCGACTGCGGCGCCGTCGCTCCGACGGGCCGCAAGCGCGGCCGGGAGTGTGGCAGAGTCGTTCACCACAAGCAGGTCGCCGGGCCGGAGCACGTCCGGCAAATCCGTAAACCGCCGGTGGATGATCCGGCCGGTGTCCCGATGCGTCACGAGGAGGCGCACCTCGTCGCGGCCGAGACCGCGCGCTTCGGGTGGCTCGTGTGCCTCCAGTTCGGGCGGAAGCGTGAACTCCGGCAGGCCCGACGGCGCCGCGCGGACCGGCATCGTCATGAGCGGCGTCACGAGACCCGCTCCGTCACGGCGGTCATGTGCTGCGCTGAGAATCGCCCGAAGGCCCGCGTCTCGTCCTCGACGAGACGCACAAACGCCGGCGCCGACGCTGCCGGCGGCGGCAGGTGCGAGAGATCCACGCCCGGCTCCGCGTCCTTGTGCATCCGCGTGTTCATCTCGCCGGGATCGACGACGTACGCGCGCACGCCGGTGCCCTCGATCTCGCCGGCCAGGACCCGTGTGAGGTGTTCGAGCGCCGCCTTGCTGACGCCATACCCGCCCCAGCCCGGATACGCCTCCACCGCGGCATCGGACGTGACGTTGATGATCACGCCGCTTTGCCGCTCCTTCATACCGGGCAGCACCAGCTGGATCAGACGCAGCGGAGCCGTCACGTTGACGCGCAGGATCTCTTCGAAGACCCGCGGGTCCAGAATCTCGAGCCGTGGCATCGGGCTCTCGCCGAGCGTCGAAGCGTTGTTGACGAGCACGTCGATGCGCCCAAATCGGGTGAGGCCGAGCCACACGAGCCGTTCCGCATGCTCGGCGTCACCGACGTCACCGGGCACGGCGAGCACTTCCGCCGGACGGCCGTCCGGACCGCCGTGCGCGCGCAGTGCCGCCGCGGTTTCCTCGAGCGCCTCTGCCCCGCGCGCGGTCAGGATCAGGCGCGCGCCGCGCGCCGCGAAGAGCCGCGCCATCTCACGGCCGAGACCGCGTGACGCGCCGGTAATCAAGACAACGGACGTGTCGATCCGCATGAGTGGTGGCTCCTCGATCATCTTCCTAAATCAAGTCTGCGCCCGCGGAGGCACACGAAGACCGCGCGGGAGCACAGCGGGACGGCGTATCGTTGAGACAGGGGGCGGCCTGTCCCAGGGGACAGGATGGCGATGTTGCGCGCAGGCGCGCCGGGCCGGGCGGTTAGCTACGGTCGAGGAGGCCGCGCCGGGCCGCTTCGGCAACGGCCTGCGCGCGGTTGTCGGCGCCCAGTTTGTTCATGATGGAACTGACGTGGAACTTGACGGTGCGCTCGGTGATCCCGAGCGCGCGGGCGATCTGCTTGGTGGACCGTCCGGCCGCCACCTCGCGCAGTACCGCGCGTTCCCGAGCGCTCAGGGTGGTGGTGCGACCCGGCGATCGCACCTGGCTCAGGATCTTCGCCGCGACCGGCGAGGCAAGGTAGGACCCGCCGCCGTGGACCGCGCGGATCGCCCGCGCGATCTCCTCGACGGACGCGCCCTTCAACACGTAGCCGCGCGCGCCGGCCTTGACCGCACCCAGCACGCGTTCGTCCGTATCGTACGCCGTGAGGATGATGATGCCGGCGCCGGGAAGCGCCGCGGCAAGACGCGGAATCGCCTCGATGCCGCTCAGACCCGGCAACTCCAGATCGAGCAGAATGACGTCGGGCCGGGCGGTGGCGACGACGTTCAACGCGTCCTCGGCCGAGCCGACCGCGCCGGCAACACGAAATTCCGGCTCGTCCTCGAGCGCGGCCACGAGCCCCTCGCGGACGACCGGGTGGTCGTCGACGATGAGTACCCGGATCATCCGCGACGCACCCTCATTGGGATCCCCGATCGCCAGGCACCGAGACCGTCACGGTGGTGCCGCGCCGCGAGCTCGCCACCCGGAGCGTCCCGCCGAGCAGCTGCGCCCGCTCCCGCATGCCAACAAGCCCGAGCCGGCCCGGCGGCACCTTGCGCGGCGCGAAGCCCTTCCCGTCGTCGCGGATCGACAGCCGCACCGCGCGGGGCGTGATGGACAAGGTGATCGCCACCTCCGTCGCGTGCGCGTGGCGCTGGACGTTGGTGAGGGCTTCCTGCGCGATGCGGAACAACTCCGGCTCCACGCGCTGCGGAACCGGACGGACGCCGGTCGTGCGGACGTGAACGCGCACGCCCGTCTCGGCCGTCAGGGCCCGGCCGAGCACCGCCAGCGCCTCGGGCAGCGGCGTACCGGCGCCGGGCGCGGCGCGGAGGTTGAGGACCGACCGGCGCGCTTCGTCGAGGCCGGCGCGCGCCACGTCGAGCGCGCGGCCGACCCTGGCCTTGGCCCGGTCCGGGTTCGCCTCCATCGTGCGGGCGGCGCCTTCGAGATGCAGCGCGATCGCGGTCAGAGACTGGGCCAGCGTGTCGTGGATCTCGCGCGCGATCCGTGTCCGCTCCTCCGCACGGGCCAGGCGGGCGCTCTGCTCCGCGAGGCGGGCGCGCTCGATCGCGATGCCGACCTGGTAGGCGATCGTGGACAAGAGTTGCAGCTCCTCGGAGGTGAGCCGCCGCCATGACGGCCCAGTGACGTTCATGATGCCGAGCGGCTTGTCCTGAAAATACAGCGGGATGCTCGCGTGGTAGGCGAGGCCGCGCGTAAGGTCGGTAGCCTGCTCCTTCACCGCCGGACGCAGCCGGCTGCATTCGATAATGTCGATGTTTTTTGGGGTCAGCTCGCCGTCGCGGAAACTCTCGATGCACCAGCACGACCGCCCGGCCATGCGGACAGGCTCCTGGAGGTACGGCGGCAGGTGCTGCGCGGCGGCGTTGTACCAGCGGCCCGACTCGGGATCGATGAGCCACACCCAGCCGGTGCGGAGACCGAGGAGATCGGCGACCAACGCAAGCGTCCGCTCGAGCGCGCTCTCAACGTCCGGGGCGCTGTTGAGGGCTTCCGCGATCGACGCGAGCACCCGGAGCTCACGAACGTGGCGGGCTTCACGGCGGGCACCCGATCCCGCGCGGTGCGACTCCTCGGCTTTCGCGGCCCCGCGGCCCCGCGCAGTCGGGGAGCCGTGCGGCCTCGATTTCGCGAGGCGATGCGGCGGCCGCGGGGAAGGCAGGCGGGCCGGCGCAGAGTGTTTGTCGCGCGGACTACTGCGCGCGGCGTACCTCGAGGAACGTGCTCTGGTAGGTGGCCCCATCGCCGATATCGGTGTAGCGGTCGGAGCAGAGCAGGTTGACGGTGCCCTGGCGGGCCTCGCCGCTCGGCCGCTGGCCGGGCACCAGGACGACCCCGGCCGGCACCTCGTCGCTCACACGCAGCGTGAGCCCGACCGTCCCGCGGTCGTTGTAGAGTTCGACCGCGTCGCCGTCCCGAAGGCTCCGGCGCTCGGCTTCGGACGGGTGGAGGATGGCGACGGGCGGACCCTGGCGGCGGCGCAGCCGCTCGTTTCCGGAAAACGCGGTGTGGCTCTGATAGTAGCCGGGCGCGGTGAGGAGGCGCAGGGACCAGCGGGCCGCGTCCGCGGACTCGCCGGCGTCAGGCGCCCAATCGGGCATCGGCAGGAGGCCCTGTTCGGCGAGACGGGTCGAGTAGAACTCGAGCTTCCGCGACGGCGTGGCGAAGCGCTGCCCGCCGCCGTTGGCGCCGATCTTGATCGGGCCGGCGCCGCGGACCGACGCGGGATCGACGGCCGCCGCCGGGCCGTCCGCGTCACGCCACAGCGCGCGCAGCAGCTCGTCGGTCGTCATGGAGAACACCGCGTCGCGGAGGCCGAGGCGCCGCGCGAGCTCCTGCGCGAGCCGCTGGTTCGGCCACGCCTCGCCGACGGGCTCGATGGCCCGAGGCCCGAACTGTATATAGTACGCGCCGTAGGCCCGGTAGAAGTCTTCGGTCTCGAGGAACGTCGCCGCCGGCAGCACGATGTCCGCGTACCGCGCGGTGTCCGAGAGAAACGGCGCGTGCACCACCGTGAACAGGTCCTCGCGCGCAAGCCCTTGCCGTACCGCCCCCGCGTCGGGGCACGTCACCGCGGGATTGTTGCCGGCGACGAACAGCGCGCGAATCGGCGGGCTATCGAGATGCAGCAAGGCCTCGCCGAGTCGAGAGTGGTTGACGGTGCGGGTCGTCTCTGGGCCCGACGGTTTGCGGATCGCGTCGAGCGAAAACCCGAACGAGGCCGACGTGGCCAGTAGCGCGCCGCCGCCGGGCCGCGCGTAGGCCCCGGTCACGCCAGGGAGCAGCGCGACGGCTCGGATCGCCTGCCCGCCCTGCACGCTGCGCGACATGCCCCAGCCGAGCCGGATGAACGGCGCGCGCGCGGTCCCGTACATGCGGGCGAGGCGCTCGACGTCCGCGGCGGGGATGCCGGTGAACGCTTCGGTTTGTGCCGGCGAAAACCGCGGCAGCACCTCGCGCTCGAGACACTCGAAGCCGGCGGTCTCGCGCGCGATATACGCGCGGTCGCACAGTTCGTCGCGGACGAGGACGTGCATCACGCCGAGGGCCAAGGCGGCGTCGGTCCCGATGCGAGGCGCGAGATGCCAGTCGGCCTGGGCCGCCGTCCGGCTGCGGCGAGGATCGATCACGACGAGCGCCGTGCCGTTGCGGCGCGCCTCCTCGACCTTGGCCCAGAAGTGCACGTTCGTGGTCACAAGATCCGCGCTCCACGCGATCACCAGGTCCGATTGCAGCACCGTCTCCGGGTCCGCGCCGCCGACCGCCCCGAGCGTCGCGTCCCACGCCTCATCAGAACACGAATCGCAAACCGTGCCGGCGATGAGGCGCGTCGTGCCGAGGGCGTGGAAGAGCCCGAGCAGCAGGCCGCGGTTGAAGACGCCCTGATGGGCGCTGTAGCAGTAGCCGAGGATGCCGAGGGGCCCGTCCCGGTCGATGATCGCGCGCCACTTCGCCGTGACCTCGTCGAGCGCGGCCTCCCACGTGATGGGCGCGAAGGCGCCGCTGCCCTTGGGGCCGGTGCGCCGCAGCGGCTGCGCGAGCCGCTCAGGGGAGTGCACCAGTTCGTGTTCGCGGCTCACCTTCGTGCAGACGAAGCCCGCCGTGAATGGCTGATCCGGATCGCCCTGCACGCGCGTGATCCGGCCGTCCTCGACATGCACCAGGAGCGAGCACATGTCGGGGCAGTCGTGCGCGCATACCGTCCGGACCACGGTCTTCATGCCTCGGCGCTCCTCGTCAACGATTGCTCCTATGTAACCTCAGGAATGGCCCGCGGTCAATATTCCTAACCATCCGCGGCATTCTTAGCGACACCGGCCGCGGCCGTGCTCGTCTGCGCGTACAGCCGCTTGAGGAGAAAGATCTGGCCCGCATGGTAGAGATCGTGCGTCGCGATGTCCACGGCCAGGTCGATCCGCCGCGTGACGAGCTTCCGAGAGAGCCAGGAGCCCATCAGCGGCTCCAACAGCTGTTCGGGCTTGAGGTCGGCGAGCACGGCCGTCACCTCCCCGTGCGCCCGGTCGAGCCTGGCGTGGGCCTGCCGCAGGCCGTCTTCCGTCGCCGGGCCGGCCTGCCAGTCGTCGTCCTCGCGGTAGTCCCGGGGTTGGCCCCGGAGGCGCGCGGCCGCCAATTCCCGGTGATACGCGAGATGCGCGATCATTTCCGCGATGGTGTGCTGGTCCGGCGCCGGACGCCAGTTAGCCATCTCGACGGTCACGCCCTCGAGCGCCGGCCGCACGCCGTGCGCCGCCCAGTTACCCAGCCGGTTTGTCAGCTCGTACCGCCCCGCGATCCATCCGGTGAGGTCCATATCGGTCACCTCGCGTTTGGTCGTGTCCGGCGGCGCTACCGAATCAGGCCCCGGACCAACAGGTTGAGCGACGCGATGAAGACGATCCCGAGCACGATGCGGCCGAAGATCTCCGGGTCCAGCCGGTCCTGCAGCGCCATGCCGGACCAGGTGCCGATCGCCATCGGGACGCAGCCGATCAGCGCGAGCAGGAGCACCTGGCCGGCGTAGAGGCCGAGGTGCGCGTAGCTCACGACCTGCACGATGTTGCTCACAAAAAACATCATCGTGATCCAGAAAATGAACTCCCGCTTGGCCATGTGCAGCAGATGGAGATAACTCGCGAGCAGCGGCGCGAAGATACCGGTCGCGCCGCCGAGCAGTCCGGCCGCCAGACCGACCACCGGCGCCGCACGGCGGCCCGCCACCTCGGGCACGAGCGCGGTGAGCCGGAGGGCCGTCGCGACCACGTAGCTGAGGGTCACGACGCCCACGAGCACGGAGAGCCACCGGGGATCGAGCGCTTTGATCACCGCCGCGCCGGCGAGCGTGCCGACCGCGAGGCCCGCGAGCGCGAGCAGGAGATGGGTGCTGGCGCGGCTCGTGCGACTCGCGGAGCCGCGGCTCACCATGATGAAGTTGCTGAGGAGCGTGGGCACCGCGATCACCGGGACGGCCGCGCGCGGGCCGATGATGGCCGACAAGATCGGGATGCTCACGAGCGGAAACCCGAACCCAACCGCGCCCTTCACCATCGCGGCGCCGGCGATCACAACGGAGATGAGCAGCAGGTGCGCGACGTCGGGCATCACGCGCCGGTGAGCCTCCGCAGCGTCTCCTCGAAGCCCGGGAACGAGGTCCGGATGCAGTCGGTGTCGTCCACGGTGACCGGATCCACGGCCCGCAGGCCCGCGACCGCGAGCGCCATCGCGACCCGGTGATCGCCGCCGCTCGCCGCGCGGCCGCCGCGGAGACGCGGCACGCCGCGGATGGCGAGCCCGTCGGGCTGCGCCTCGATCCGCGCCCCGATCGCGCCGAGCTCGCGTGCCAGCGCCGCGATGCGGTCGGACTCCTTGACGCGAAGCTCGGCCGCGTCTTTGATGACCGTCTCGCCCTCGGCCACGCTGGCCGCCACGGCCAGCACCGGAAGTTCGTCGATGAGACGCGGGACGAGATCGCCCCCGATTGTGGTGCCGCGAAGCGAGGCCGCGCGGACCGTCACGTCGCCCGACGGTTCTCCGCCGTCCTCGCGCGCGTTGTCGATGTCGACTGAGGCGCCCATCGCGCGCAGGACGTCGAGCACGCCGGTACGGGTCGGGTTGAGGCCCACGTCGCGAACGGTCACGACGGAACCCGGCACCATCGCCGCGGCCACCAGGAAGAACGCCGCAGACGAGATGTCGCCGGGGACGTGGACCGGCGCCGCCGCCGGCGCCGCCGGTCCACGGAGGCGCACGATCAGCCCCTCACGTACGACCGGCACCCCGAACCCCGCCAGCATGCGCTCGGTGTGATCGCGGCTGAGCGACGGCTCCGTGACGGCGGTCTCGCCGTCCGCAAAGAGCGCCGCGAGAAGGATCGCCGACTTCACCTGCGCGCTGGCGACCGGCGTCGCGTACGCGATCGCGCGGAGCCCCCCGCCCTCGACCGTGAGCGGGGCGAGCCGGCCGCCGTCGCGGCCGGTGATGCGCGCGCCCATGCGCCGGAGGGGCTCGGCGATGCGGTCCATCGGACGGCGCCGGATGCTCGCGTCGCCCGTGAGCGTGCTCCGAAACGGCTGGCCGGCCAGGATCCCGGCGAGCAGCCGGATCGTCGTGCCGGAGTTGCCGACGTCGAGCACGTCCGCGGGTTGGCGCAGCGCCCCCCCGTGCACGGCGAGGCGCTCGCCGTCGTCGTCTACCTCGACGCCGAGCGCGCGCACGCAGCGCACCGTCGCGAGACAATCCTCGGCGCGGAGAAATCCGTCGACGGGGGTGGTGCCACGCGCGAGCGCCCCGAGCAGCACGGCACGGTGGGAGATCGACTTGTCGCCGGGCACGCGCACGTCACCGCGGAGCGCGCGGCCCGAGGCGACCACGATGGACATCACGCGCCGGGGATCAGATCGGGGCGGAGCCGCTCCGCGCCGCGGAGGTACACGTGGCGGACTTCATCGGCGGTCTTGGTGGTGTTGACGAACATGAGCGCGCGCAGACACCGGGGCAGGGCACCCGGCACCGGGATCTCCTGCGTGCACATGAGCGGCACGGTGTTCCATCCCAGCGTCCGCCGCGCCGCCTCGGCCGGAAACGCCGCGTTGAGGTCGGGGGTCACGGTAAATACGATCCCGGCGATGTCGTCGGCGTCGACCTCGTTCTGCGACGCCATCGCCTTCAGCATGATGGCCGTCGCCTCGAGAATCGCGCTCTCGGTGTTGGCGTCGGCCGTGATCGCTCCGCGAATCCCGCGAAACCGCATGGCGTCTCCTAACGGCGCCGCCGCGCGCCGTCGCGCGACAGTCGTCGCGCCGCCGGCTTCGCCGCGCGGCCCGACGCGGGCTTCGTCCGGCCGGCGCCGTCGGAGCCGCCCCGGCCTGCATCCGCAGCCGCGGCCGTGTGCTTCGCAGGCGCGGCCGCGAGCGCGGCCGCGGCGCGGAGCCCGAGGAGGTAGCTCTGGACGCCAAAGCCGGCGATCTGCCCCGCCGCGGCGCCCGCGATGACGGAGTGATGCCGGAACGCTTCGCGCGCGTGAATGTTCGTCACGTGCACTTCGACCACGGGGATAGCGATCGCCGCGATCGCGTCGCGCAGCGCGATGCTGGTGTTCGTCAGGCCCCCGGGGTTGAACACCACGGCGGCGTAGCGGGCCGGCGCCGTCTGCAGCCGGTCGATCAGGGTCCCTTCGTGGTTGCTCTGCGCCGACTCGAGCTCGACGCCTAGTTCGCGCGCGAGCACGCGCATCTCGCGCTCGACGTCCTCGAGCGTGGACGTGCCATAGAGATGAGGCTCGCGGCGGCCGAGCAGATTCAGGTTCGGACCGTGCAGCACCAGCACCCTAGCCATCGGCAAGCACCTCCTCGAGGAGTGCGGACGGCACGTCGTCGCGGACGACCGTCCGGCCAATCTCCACGGGCAACACGAACCGCAACCGGCCAGCCCGCGCCTTCTTGTCGTGCGTCATCGCGTCAAGAATCGCGGCCGCGCCGCCCGGCCGGGCCGCGCCCAGCCCGTCAAGGCGGACCGGCAGGCCGGTCCCCTCCAGCAGCGCCGTCTGCCGCTCCAGGAGGCCGGACCCGCAGATGCCGAGCCGCACGGCGAGGCGCGCCTCGAGCGTCATGCCGACCGCGATCGCCTCGCCGTGCCTGAGGCCGCGGTAGCCCGCGGCGGCCTCGATGCCGTGGCCGATCGTATGCCCGTAGTTGAGGACGATGCGCTCGCCGGTCTCGCGCTCGTCGGCGGCGACGATGCGGGCCTTGTACGCCACGCAGCGCTCGATCGTGTGGACGAGTGCTGCGGGCCGGCGCGCGAGCACGCGCCGGAGATTGCCTTCCAGAAACTCGAAGAGGTCGGGCGCGCCGGTCACGCCCGTCTTGATGACTTCAGCCATGCCCGACCGCAGCTCCCGCCGCGGCAGCGACGCGAGGGTCTCGACGTCCGCGACGACGAGCGCCGGCTGGTGCACCGCGCCGATCAGGTTCTTGCCGCGCGGGTGGTCCACCGCGGTCTTGCCGCCGATCGCCGCGTCCACCTGCGCGAGCAGTGTCGTCGGGAGCGCGACCCAGCGGACGCCGCGGAGAAACGTCGCCGCGACGAACCCGCCGAGGTCGCCGACGACGCCTCCGCCGAGCGCGAGCAGCGCCGAGCCGCGGTCGAGCTGCGCGTCGACGAGCGCGTCGTAGACCCGCGACGCGACGCGAAGACTCTTGCTCGACTCGGACGGCGGGATCGTGATGGTCACGACGTCGCGGCCGGCGGCGCGCAGCGCCTCTGCGAGCGGGCGGCCGTACCGCGCGTCGAGCCGCGGATGCGTGAGCAACGCGAGCCGCCCGCTGACGCCCGCGTCGCGCAACAGATCCGGGAGCCGGGGCAGAAGCGCCCCTCCGATGTGCACGTCGTAGCCGCGTTCGCCCAACTCCACCCGGACTTGGCGAGGCGCCGGGGGCTCGGCGGCGGCGGTGCGCGCCTTGCGCGCGGCCGAACCCGCCGCGGTACGCGTCGACACAAACGCGAGCACGCGGTCCGCGACTTCCTCCGCTGAGGACTCGGAGGTGTCGACGACGAGATCGGCGTCCCGGTACGCGGGGTCTCGCTCCGCCAGCAGCCGCCGGACGGCGGACTCGGGATCGGGGCCGAGCAGCGGACGCTCCGCCCCACCACCGACCCGCGTCAGGATCGCCCGCGGGGACGCGGTAAGCGCGACGATGACGCCGTGCCGCCTGAGTTGCCGCATGTTGTCGGATCGCAGTGGCACGCCGCCGCCGGTCGCGATGACCGCGCCCCGGGACGCACCCGCCTCGGCGACCGCCGCGGCCTCGAGCCGGCGGAACGCGGGCTCGCCGTCCTCGGCAAAGATACGCGCGATCGTACGGCCGGCGCGTGTCTCGATGATCGCATCGGTGTCGACGAACGTGAGTCCAAGCCGTTCCGCGATGCGCCGGCCGACTGCGGTCTTGCCGGTGCCCATGAAACCAATGAGGACGAGATTGAACGGTGGTGCGCTGTTCGTATGCGAACGCCCGTTCGGATCGCCGGCCCGGCCGCGTGCCGGCGCGGCGGGCCGCGCCGGCACGCGCTCACCGCCGCCCTCCATGCCGAACGGCATGTCCGGCACCGCATCACCGGCGCCCGTGCTCACACGCTACCGCCCGGTCCGCGCTCGACCCACTCCCGGTGCGCGTCGTACGCAACACGCATCTGATCGAGGCTGTCGCCGCCGAATTTCTCGAGCATCGCATCCGCGAGCACAAACGCCGCCATCGCTTCGCCGATAACACCGGCCGCGGGCACCGCGGTCACATCGCTGCGCACAACCGCGGCGTCCACACGTTCTTTCGTCACGATGTCCACCGACGCGAGCGGGCTGCGCAGCGTGCTGAGCGGCTTCATCGCCACGCGCACGACAAGCGGCTCGCCCGTCGTCATCCCGCCTTCGGTCCCACCCGACTGGTTCGTCCGCCGGTAGAATCCGCGGCCCGCCTCGTAGAAAATCTCGTCGTGCGCGGCGGAACCCGGCAGACGCGCCTCCTCGAAGCCGCGTCCGATCTCGACGCCCTTCATCGCGTTGATCGAGACCATCGCCTGCGCGAGCCGGCCATCGAGGCGCCGGTCCCAGTGCACGTACGTCCCGAGCCCGACCGGCAGCCCGAGCGCGACCACTTCGAACACCCCGCCGAGCGTGTCGCCGCGCGCCTTCGCCTCGTCGATCGCCGCGATCATACGCTGCTCCGCCTCGGGGTCGGCGCAGCGCAGCGGGGACGCTTCCGCGACCGCGGGGATCTCTTCCGCGCGGGCGGGCCGCCGTTCCGCGGCGATGCCGCCGAGCTCGACGACGTGACTGAACAGCGTGATCCCGAACTGTCCGAGCAGGATCCGCGCGAGCGCCCCCGCCGCGACGCGCGCCACGGTCTCGCGCGCGCTCGAGCGCTCGAGGACGCGGCGCACATCGTCGAAGTGATACTTGAGCGCGCCGGCGAGATCGGCGTGCCCGGGCCGCGGCCGCGTAAGCGGCGGCTCGTCCTTGCGCCAGTCCTTGTTCCCGATCGCCAGCCCAATCGGCGCGCCGATCGTGGTGCCGCTCATGACGCCGCTGTAGATCTCGGCGCGGTCCTGTTCGATCTGCATGCGCCCGCCGCGGCCGTAGCCGCGCTGGCGCCGCGCCAGCTGTTCGTTGATCGCGTCCTCGGACACGGGCACGCCGGCGGGCATGCCCTCGACGGTGACGAGGAGCCCGCGGCCGTGCGATTCGCCCGCGGTCAGAAATCGCAGCATCGACCTACCGTCCTCCCACCCGGGCCGCCGGCATATCGCCGGCAAGCCCGACCGCGCGCCGCATCACGTCCGTCGGCGCGGGGCGTCCGGTCCACAGCTCGAACGCGCGCGCGCCCTGATAGACGAGCATCGATCGTCCCTCGACCGTGCGGCATCCGCGCGCCCGCGCCTCCCGCAGCAGCACCGTCTCGCGCGGCTCGTACACCATGTCCATCACCACGAGGCCCGGATGGAGCGCCTCCTGTGCGACCGGCGTCTGCGCGCGCTCGGCGCCGGACCCGACCGTGGTGGCCTGCACCAGTAGCGTCGCCTCACGGATCCGTCCGGCCGCGGCGCCGTCGAGCGGGACCGCCTCGACGGCGCGGCGAGGAAGCGCGCGCCGCACGTCCGCCGCGAGCGACGCGGCGCGATCCCAGTTGCGGTTCGCGATGACGACGGAGGCGGCGGCGGCATCCGCGAGCGCGAATGCCGCCGCGCGGGCGGCGCCGCCCGCGCCGATCACGACCGCCCGCGCGCCGTCGACGGTCATACCGCCGTCGATGCGCAGCGCGTCAAGCAGCCCGCCGCCGTCGGTGTTGTAGCCGGCCAGGCGCTCGCCGTCGACGCGGATCGTGTTGACCGCGCCGATCGCGCGCGCCTCATCCGAGATCTCGTCGAGGTAGGCGAGCGCGGCCTCCTTGTGCGGCACCGTCACGTTGGCGCCGGCGGCGCCCAGCGCCGCGAGGCCCCGCAGCGCGTCCGCCAGCCGCGCGCGGCCGACGGGGAGCGCGACATAACACCAGTTCAGGCCGGCCGCGGCGAACGCCGCGTTGTGCATGCGGGGAGAAGGGCTGCCTCGAACCGCGTCCCCGATCAGACCGACGAGTATCGTCCCCGCGTCGATTTCCGTACGACCCCTCCCCCGCGCCGTGCCTGGGTGGCAGGCACTCAATTATAGGCAACATCGGCAGAACGGCACAAGTCTGGGACAGGGGCGCTCCGGCGGCCGCCGAATGAGTCTCCGCGGCGGCGCGGCTCCCGAAGGATGACCGCGGCGTCAGGCGGGGGGACGGCATGCGGTACGAAGGGCAGGAGTCCTACGAGATCACGGTGGCGGGCCTCCGCCGCCGGCTGCCGGTCGTGCCGATCAACGACTCGCTCTGGATCGCCGCGTTCGTCCTCTGGGGGGACGTCGAGCTTACGAACGCCTGCGCCCGGCTGCTGGCGGACCGGCTGCGTCCGCTGACCTTCGACTGCCTCGTCTCGGTCGAGGCCAAGGCCTTGCCGCTCGCGCACATGGTCGCGACGTACCTGTCGGACGAGCGGTCCGGCCGGTACTTCCCGTACGCCGTCTGCCGGAAGAGCGTGAAAGGCTACATGAAAGACCCGCTGACCGTGCAGGTGAAATCCATCACCACCACGGCGATGCAGACGCTCGTCCTCGACGGGGCCGACGCGAACCGCGTGCGCGGCAAGCGCGTCGCGGTGGTCGACGACGTGGTCAGCACGGGCGGAAGCCTCCGCGCGGTGGATGAATTGCTCGAGCGGGTGAACGCCGCCGTCGTCGCGCGCGCCGCGGTGCTGCTCGAAGAAGGCGGCTATCAAGACCCGAGCCTGATCCACCTCGGCACCCTGCCGATCTTCACGAAGTAAGTGCCGGCCGGAGTCCCGGCACGGACCCGCATCCTCGCCCTGTACGGAAGCGGCGCGCTCGGCGCGAGCGTGCTGCTGCAGACGATCCTGTTGTGGCTCGTGTACTTCTACGCGCCGCCGGCCGGTCAGGGCGCCGCGCTGCTGCCGCCGACGCTCGTCGGCCTCGCGCTGGCCGCGGGGCGCGTGGTCAACGCGCTGAGCAATCCGCCCGTGGCGTTTTGGAGCGACCGGAGCCGCACGCGCTGGGGCCGGCGCCGACCGTTCATCGCAATCGGCGCCCCAGCGCTCGCGGCATGCTTCGTGCTGCTGTGGCGACCGACCGCCGCGCCTCAGGGCATGGTGTTCGTGTACGTGACGGCGGCGCTCGCCGGATTTTTCTTCCTTTTCTCGCTGGTGATGAATCCGTACGCGGCCATGCTCCCGGAGATCACGCCCGGCGGCCGCGGCCGAGCCGCGGCCGCCTCGTGGCAGGCCGGCGCCTCGCTCGGCGGTGTCGGCGTCGCAATGATCGCGTCGCCGTGGCTGATCCAGCGGTGGGGGTTCGACACGATGGGCGTGGTACTCGCGGCGTTCGCGCTCGCGTGCCTCTGGATCGTCAGTGTCGGCGGACCCACCGCCGGCCACCAGGAAACTAACGCGCGCGTGCCGGTGGGGGATGCCGCGAGCGGATCGGGCGCCGCGGCACCGCGCGGCGCCTTCCTGGCCGAGGTCGCCGCGGTGCTGCGCCACCGCGGATTCCGCGTCTACCTGTGGTCCCTTGCGCTCTTGTGGCTCGGCACGAGCATGGTGAACACAACGGTCGTGTATGTCGTGACGGTGTTGATGGGCCTGGGCCGGGACCACGTCGCGATCGTGCTCGGCGCGGCGTTCGCGTGCACGGTCGCCGCCCTCCCACTGCTCGCCCGCGTCAGCCGGACGCTCGGGACGGCCCGCGCGCTCACGTGGACCCTCGGGGCCGCCACGGTGGTCGTGCCGCTGATCAGCGCGATCGACCTGCGCGGCACGCCGTTCGCGCCGGTGGCGCAGGGCTACGCGGTCATCGTGCTCGCTGCCGTGCCGCTCGCGGGCCTCCTCGTCCTGCCCAACGTGCTGCTCGCCGACATCGCGGAGGCCGACGGAGTGGCGTCGGGCGAGGGGCGCGAGGCGATGTTCTACGCGGTGCAGGGCCTCGCGCTGAACGGCGCGACCGCGCTGTCCTCGGTGCTCCTCGGCCTGCTGCTGAGCCTCGGCTACAGCCCGGGGCAGACGCTCGGCCTGCGGCTCATTCCTGTGGTGGCCGGGGCGTGTACGCTCGCCGCGCTGCTGGTGTTTCGGAGCTTCCCGGGTGCCGCGGCAGCAGCCCGTCGAGATGTCCCGTCTCGTTGAGCGCGACCACACGCGGGCCGCGATCGTCCCACTCAAGCACGTTGATCGCCGCGTTGTCCTGCCGCATGCCGGCGTAGGCGGACAGCGGCGACCCCAGCACGCTCAGGAGAATCGCTTTGTTCACGGCACCGTGGGCCACCACCGCCACGGTCTCGTCGGGATGCCCCGCGACGATCTCGTGCACCGCGGGCAGCACGCGCGCCTCCACGTCGAGAATCGTCTCGCCGCCCTCAGGCGCGACATGGAGCGGATCCCGCCGGCGCGCGGCGAGACGGTCGGGGTACCGCGCCGCGACCTCGTCCATCGTCATGCCTTCCCAGTCGCCGAGGCTGATCTCCTTGAGCGCGTCCACGATGAGGACGCGGAGGCCGTGCCGCGCCGCGAGCACAGACGCGGTGTCGAGCGCGCGCAAGAGTGGGCTGCTGTATACTGCCCGCAGCGGGACGGCCGCGAGCGCCTCCGCCAGCCGCTCGGTCTGCGCGCCGCCCACCTCCGACAGGTGACTGTCGAGTCGGCCCTGCAGCCGCCCCTCGGCGTTCCAGCCGGTTTGTCCGTGGCGGATCAAGAAAAGACGGGTCAGCGCGAGAGACTCTCTCGCAGCGCGGCGGCGGTCGGCTCCGACGCGAGAGACGCGGGGTCGTCCTCGGTGAGGGACGGGGTGGTCGCGGCGTCCGCCCCGTGCGTGGGATCCGCGGCCGTCGCGCCGGCGTCCGTTCCGGTAGCGAAGGCGGCGTCGGCGCCGGGGGTTGCTTCGCTCATCGCTGTGCCGTAGTCCACCGCGGGCATCGCGGTCTCCCCGAACATCGGCTCGGGCGCGGGCAGCGCCGGCGCCAGCGTGTCCACGTGCTCTTGGACCGCGGTGCGAAACTCGTCGTGCGCGCCGCGCACCGCGCTCCGGAAGTCACGGATCGAGCGGCCGAGCGAGGCGCCAAGTGACGCCAGCTTCGATGGCCCGAAGATCATGAGCGCGATCACGAATAAGATGAAGAGCTTCTCTGGATTGTCGAACATCGAGCACCCCGGCCCGCGGCGGTGAGTTCCGAAATCAATTGTACCGTACGGTGGGCGGCGGCCGGAAGATCCGGGCCGGCCCTAGCGGGGAGACCGGCGGCGGCCGGCGGCGGAAGTGGCGCCCGCGGCCCGGCGTGATCGTCCGCTGGCGGTCCGGATCGCCGCGCCCGCGCGGCCCGGGGTCGCGGGGGACCTCCGCGAGATCGCGGCCATCGCTTTGGCTTTCGTTTCATGACGGCCGGCGGCAAGTCCGCCGGCGGGCTCCGCCTCGAGCAGTCGTTCGGCCTCACGCACACGCGCCGGACTCCCAGCGATCGCGGCGAGGTACTGCTGGTAGAAGCGCTCGACGGTGCGCCGGTTGATGCGAAACGTCGGCGTCCGGTGCGGCCGAATCGCGCCGCTGAAGGTGCGCGGAATGTGCAGGAGCTCGTGGATCAGGATGCGGTCCTGCTCGTCCTCCGGCAGCCGGCCGAATTCGGGCTCGATGACCTCGACGACGTAGGCGGGCCCGATCTCGAGCACCTGCTGCCACAGGCTCGGCAGGCCCCAGATCCGCGCCCACGCCTCGGAGGTCGAGCCGTAGCCGCGCACGCAGAAGATCCGCGACGGGTCGACGTGCGAAAACTGCAGCGCCCCGACGATGCGGCGGAGGCGGTCATGAGTTTGGCGGCAGAGCTCCCAGCGCATCGGCGGATGCTTAGCGGCCCGCGACGCCCTCGCGGCGTGCGGGGGCGAGCGTCTTGCGGCCGAGGTTGCGGAGCATCAGGATCTGGCCGCGGTGGTATCCGAGGTGCTCGAGGTAGTGCAACAACGCCCAGTACTTGCTCGGCTGCTCGGGCGACGACAACCGCTTGGTCTTCGCAGGGACGGGAGCGGCGAGGTCCGCCGCCGTGACGCCGCTCAACACGCGCCGCGTCATGGCCCGCGCCTCCTCGACGGTGCGAAGCACGTCCGCGCGGGGCGGATTGTCGTGTACGAACTCGGCGTCCCGGTCGCGGTGCGCCGGCACGCCGCCGATCTGCTCGCCGATCCACCACCGCTCGCTCCCGGCGAGATGGCGCAGCAGGATCGCGACGGAGTTGAACTCGGGGCCGGGGCACCACTGAAAGAGCTCGTCGTCCATCTCGCGCACCGCGGCGAGGAGAGAATTCCAAACATCGTCGAGGTGATCTTGAACTGCCGCGACACCCGCGTCCATCGCGTCGCACCCCCGGCGGCCGGATGCGCCGGCCCGTGATGTCTCTTCGCCGCGCGGGGCGCGTCCCCCCTCCTGTGAAAAACGCGCGGGCGGCGCGCGACGCTTTAATTACATGGTTGCCGGCCGGAGAGTCGGCCGGCGACCGCCCGGATGTCCATCTCCGCTTCGCGCCCTACGCTTCCGTCGTATCTTCGCGCATCACGATCGGCGCGATCGCCGACAGACGGTCGTTCGCGTCGAGCTTCTTGATCCGCACGCCCTGCGCCGCGCGGCCGTGTTTCGGAATCTCGTTCACGCTCAACCGGCTGACAATGCCCCGCGCGGTGATGACCAGCATCTCGTCGCCGTCGCGGACGGCGCGCACCGCGACCACGGCGCCGGTCTTCGGCGTGAGGCGGATGTTCTTCACGCCGCCGCCGCCGCGCGACGTGAGGCGGTAATCCTTGATCGGCGTGCGCTTGCCGAGACCCAGTTCCGTCACGACCAGCAGGTCGTCCCCGCCGCCGCTCACGGCCATCCCGACGACGCGGTCCTCCTTGCCGAGGCGCATCCCGCGCACGCCGTGGGCGCCGCGTCCCATCTCGCGGACGTCCGCCTCCTTGAAGCGGATCGCCTGGCCGCGCCGCGACGCCAGCACGGCCTCCTGCTTCCCGTCCGTGAACCGCACGCCGATCAATTCGTCGCCCTTGTCAAGGGTGATCGTCACAATGCCGGCGCGCTTCGCGTTCAGGAACTCCATCAGGCCGGTGCGCTTCACGTAGCCGCCCGCGGTGGCGAAGAAGAGATAGCCGGCGTCCTCAAACGACCGGATCGGAATGATCTCGGTCACGCGCTCGCCCTGAGCGAGGCTGATCAGGTTGATGACGTTGGTGCCCTTCGCCGTGCGGCCGGCCTCCGGCACGTCATACGCCTTGACCCGATAGACCTTGCCGCGGTTCGTGAAGAACAGCACGAAGGCGTGGTTGGTCGTCACGGAGACGATCTCCACGTAGTCCTCTTCCTTCGTCTCCATGCCCATCACGCCCCGGCCGCCGCGGCTCTGCCGGCGGTAGGTGTCGAGCAGCAACCGCTTGATGTAGCCCTGATGCGTGAGCGTGATGACAACGTCAGCGTCGGGGATCAGGTCCTCTTCCTCGAGCTCCGTCTCCTTGCCCTTGATCTGCGTCCGGCGGTCGTCGCCGAACTTCGTCTTCACCTCGCCGAGCTCGCCCTTGACGATCGCCATGAGCTTGCGGGGGCTCTTGAGGATGTCCTCGTAGCCGGCGATCGCCTTGATGAGCTCCTTGTACTCCTCGTCGATCTTGTCGCGTTCGAGCGCGGTCAGCCGCTGCAGGCGCATCTCGAGGATCGCGTCCGCCTGGAGCTCGCTGAGCTTGAACTGCTTCATGAGACCGGCCCGCGCCGTCGGCACGTCCTTGGCCTTGCGGATCAGCGCGATGACATCGTCGAGATGCTTGATCGCGATCTTGAGGCCTTCGAGTATGTGCGCGCGGGCCTTGGCCTTGCGCAGCTCGAACTCCGTGCGCTTCGTGACGACCGTCCTGCGGTGCTCGATGTAGTGCGTGAGCATCTGCCGCAGGGTCAGCACCCGCGGCACGCCGTCGACCAGCGCGAGCATGATCGCGCCGAACGTGGTCTGCAGCTGTGTGTGCTTGAAGAGCTGGTTCTGGACGATTTGCGGGTTCACGTCGCGGCGCAGCTCGATCACGACGCGCATGCCGCGGCGGTCGCTCTCGTCGCGCAGATCCGAGACGCCGTTGAGCTTCTTGTCCCGCACGAGCTGGGCGATTCGCTCGACGAGCGCCGCCTTGTTCACCATGTACGGCAGTTCCGTGACGATGATCGCGACCCGCCCGCCGCGCAGTTCTTCCATGTTGGTCTTGGCGCGGACGACCATGCTTCCGCGGCCCTCGAGGTAGGCCTGCTTGATGCCGTCGCGGCCGAGGATCTGGCCGCCGGTCGGGAAGTCGGGGCCCTTCACGATCTTGAGCAGCGCCTCGTCCGCGAGCTTAGGATCGTCGATCAACGCCGTGAGCGCGTCGATCAGCTCGCCGAGGTTGTGCGGCGGGATGTTGGTCGCCATGCCGACGGCGATGCCGGCCGCGCCGTTCATGAGCAAACTGGGCACGCGGCTCGGCAGCACGACCGGCTGCTTCATCGTCTGATCGAAGTTAGGCTCAAACGGGACGGTCTCTTTGTCGATGTCGGCCAGCAGCTCCATCGCCATGCGCGAGAGGCGCGCCTCGGTGTAGCGCATCGCCCCCGGCGGATCCCCGTCCACGCTGCCGAAGTTGCCCTGACCGTCGATCAGCGGGTAGCGGAAGCTGAAGTCCTGCGCCATCCGCACGAGGGCGTCGTAGACGGGGATGTCGCCGTGCGGATGATAGCGGCCCATCACGTCGCCCACGAGGCGCGCGCATTTCTTGTAGGGCCGGTCGGGCGCGAGGCCCATCTCGGAGGCGCCGAACAGAATGCGGCGCTGCACGGGTTTGAGCCCGTCGCGGACGTCGGGCAGCGCCCGGCTGACGATGACGGACATCGCGTAGTCGAGATACGACGTCCGCATCTCCTTGGCGATCGGTTGCGTGATGATCTTCTCGTCGGTGGCCATGTCTCAGCGATCCTTGGATCTAGATATCGAGGTTGCGGACTTCTTTGGCATACTTCTGAATGAACTGCCGGCGCGGCTCGACCTCGTCGCCCATCAGCGTCTTGAACAGCTCGTCGACGCTGCCGGAGCCGTTCATGTCGGCGTCGTCGAGCTCAACTTGCAGCAGGGTGCGGGTGGCCGGGTTCATCGTGGTCTCCCACAGCTGCTCGGGGTTCATCTCGGCGAGCCCCTTGTAGCGCTGGATCTCGAAGTTTGTCCCGCGCTTGGTGAGCTGCTTGGTCACCTCATCCCGCTCGTCGTCGGAGTAGGCGTAGTGCCGCTCCTTGCCCGCGGAGATGAGGTACAGCGGCGGGTGCGCGAGATAGACCTTGCCGTGGCGGATCAGCTCCGGCATGTAGCGGTAGAGGAACGTCAGCAGCAGCGTGCGGATGTGCGCCCCGTCCACGTCGGCGTCGGCCATAAGGATCACCTTGTCGTACCGGCGCTTATCGAACATGAACTCCTTGGCGATGCCGGTGCCGACCGCGGTGATGATCGCGCGGATCTCCTCGTGACCGAGCATCTTGTCCTGGCGCGCCTTCTCGACGTTCAGGATCTTGCCCTGGATCGGGAGGATCGCCTGGAAGTGGCGGTCGCGGCCGGCCTTCGCGCTGCCGCCGGCCGACTCGCCCTCGACGACGAACAGTTCGCACTTCGTCGGGTCCTTCTCCGCGCAGTCCGCGAGTTTGCCCGGCAGCGTGCTGATGTCGAGCGCGTTCTTGCGGCGCACCAATTCGCGGGCCTGGCGGGCCGCCTCGCGGGCGCGCGCGGCCTGAATGGCCTCGGCGACGATCTTCTTCCCGTCGCTCGGGTGCGTCTCGAGGTACTCGCCGAGGGACTCGCCAACGATCGACTCGACGATGCCCTTGACCTCCGGGTTGCCGAGCTTGGTCTTGGTCTGCCCTTCGAACTGCGGCTCCGGCAGCTTCACGGAGAGCGCCGCGGTCAGGCCTTCCCGGACGTCGTCGCCCTGGATGGTCAGCTCGCCGTTCTTGATGAGTCCCTGCCGGCGCGCGTAGTCGTTGATCGTGCGCGTCAGCGCCGAGCGGAACCCGACGAGGTGCGTCCCGCCCTCGGTCGTGTTGATCGTGTTGACGTACGTGTAGACGTGCTCGAGATACCCGGCATTGTACTGGATCGCCGCCTCGACCTCGACGCCCTCGCGCGCGCCGCGGATGGCGATCGGCTTGCCGAGCCCGTCCTTGTTCTTGTTCTGCGCCGCCACCAGTTCGGCGATGCCGCCCCGATGCAAGAATTCCTCGCGGTCGCCCGACCGCTCGTCGAGCAGCGTGAGCACGAGTCCCGCGTTCAGGTAGGCCAGCTCGTCGAGCCGCTCGGCAAGGATCTTCGTCTCATACTCGGTCTCGTCGAAGATGTCGGGGTCGGCCTTGAACGTGACGGTCGTCCCGGTCTTGGCGGACTTCCCGGCGACGCGGAGCGGCGTCACCCGGCGTCCGCGCTCGAAGCGCTGCGTGTGGCGCTTCCCATCGCGCTGCACTTCCACTTCGAGCCACTCGGACAGCGCGTTGACGACCGAGACGCCGACGCCGTGGAGTCCGCCGGAGATCTTGTAGCCGCCGCCGCCAAACTTGCCGCCGGCGTGCAGCATCGTCATCACGACCTCAACGGCCGGCTTGCCGACCTTGGGGACGTTATCGACGGGAATGCCGCGGCCGTCGTCGGTCACGGTGACGCTCGCGTCTTTATGGATGACGACGTCGATGCGCTTCGCGAATCCGGCAAGGGCTTCGTCGACGCTGTTGTCGACGACTTCGAACACCAGGTGGTGCAGGCCCCGGCTGCCGGTGCTGCCGACGTACATGCCGGGACGGCGGCGGACCCCTTCCAACCCTTCAAGCACTTGAATCTGCTGTGCGTCGTATGTGCTGTGGTCTGTGGTCTGATCCACGCGGCGTCTGCGCCTCCGAAGCGGCTGGGTTCGTTCCACCAAACGGGACGTGGCACGCGCACCACGCCCCCTAGACATACTGTTCTGTGGGAAAGTTCCTACTATTTACAGTACCGGAAAATCGGCCCACGGTCAATCGGCTGAAAGTGGCGTCACACATGGGTTCCAGCCATCACCGGAGGCAGTACCGGCCGGATGGGACGATCAGCCCTCCTGGCGGCCCAGTTCCACGCCGGCATTCGTCACCCGGCGGACCAGCGTGACCGGGGAGATGGCCGATTCGTACACCCCTCCCGTCGTCACGACGATCGCTTTGCGGTCCTGCGGCGGCACCTCGACCCGCATGCGCCCCTGGGCTCGCGCGCGCTCGATGAATCGCTCGTTGTCGGGACTCCCCGCAATCATGCGGGCGTCGAAGATACCCACGATCTCGGGAATGAGCAGCACCACCTCGCCACCGATGTGGACGTACATCGGTTACCTCCGGCCCGATCCTTCGGGCCCGGTCGGGCTGTCCGACTCGCCCAGCGGCCGCATGGTCAGTTGGATCTCCGTGATCACGCGATCGCCGGCGCGAGCGTTCAGCGCCTCGATCAGCGATGCCCGCTGCATGCCCAACTCATAGTAGACGGCCGGATGGTCCACGGCGACGATGAGCGTCTGCCCACGGACACCGGCGGCCCGGGCGTGGCCCGCGCGCGCGGGCCCGATGATCTCCGGCCACGCATCAAGCACCCCGCCCTGCCGGGCGCGGCGGGGCCCCACGAGCGTAGTCAGCGCGTCGGTCAGGAGTTCCTTAAGCGTGTACATCGGTGGCGGCTACGACCGTTCCCGCCCGCACGACGTATGCCTGGAGGGACACGCCGGCCGCGGGCGGCGCGACGGTGTGCGTCAGCAACACCTGGGGACCGGCGATCTCGCGAAGCAGCAGGACTTGCCGCGACGGATCCAGATCCGCCAGCACATCGTCCAGCAGAAGAATGGGCCAGGTACCGAGCTCGTCCCGAAGCAGCTCCGCTTCGCCGAGCCGCAGACTGAGGGCGGCGGTATGCTGCTGGCCGCGCGAACCGAAGATCCGCAGATCGATGCCGTTGACGGTGATGCGGAGGTCGTCGCGATGAGGGCCGACGAGGCTGGTCCGCCGGCGCAACTCTTCTCCCCGGCACCGGGCGAGCGCCCGCGCCAGCGCGGCCGCGTCTGAAGATCCGGCCGGGTTGCCGTCCGCCCCGTCCTGATCGTCCGCCGTGCACGCATAGACAATGTCGAGCTGTTCCGCGCCGTCCGCGATGCGCGCGTGCCGCTGCGCGGCCCGCGCGGCAAGAGCCCGGACGAACCCGCGCCGCCGCTCTACCAGCGTCGCTCCGAGCGCCACGAGCTGCTCATCCCACGGCCCGAGCGCCGGTCCACCGGCGCCCTCGACCAGCAGCCGGTTGCGCTGCCGCACCACACGGAGATAGCGGGTCAGCGAAAAATAATACGAAGGGCTCGCCTGACTCAGCGCCGCGTCAAGCACGCGGCGCCTCGCCCCGGGAGCACCGCGGATCACATCGCCATCCAGAGGCCCGGCCATCACGACCGCCATCCGTCCCAACAGCTGTCCCCGCTGCACGACGACGCCGTTGACCTTCATACGCTTTTCGCCAGTGGTGCGGTCAACGGCTACTTCAAGCACGTCGGCTCGGGGATCGCGCACCTCGGCCCGCACATAGGCGCGGTCCTGTCCGAATCGCACCAACTCGACGTCGGCAGACGCCCTTGGGCTCCGGCCCAGTGCCGCGGTATAGACGCTCTCAAGCAAGTTGCTCTTCCCCTGCGCGTTCGCCCCGATCAGCACCGTGACCCCGGGACCGAACGCAAGATCGGCCTGGGCATAACCGCGGAAATCGCGAAGCCGGAGGTCAGCGAGCCACAACCCGGTACTCCCTTCCGCCGGCAGCCACACGGTCGCCCGGCGCGAGCTGCCGCCCGCGCCGGCGTTCGACGGCGCCGTTTACCTGCACGGCGCCCGTCTGCACCAAATGCTTGGCGCGGCCGCCGGTATCGGCGGCCCCGGCCCACTTCAAAAAATCACCGAGGGTGATCCGCGCGGTCTCGATCTGCACGTCGAGCGGTGGGGAGACGCGGCTACGAGTAGACCCGGACGGGCGCGAGGACGTAGACATAGTCCGAGTTGTCAGTCGGGTGTAGTGCGCCGGGGCTGAGCGGCCCCGTCAGATCGAAGTGCACGTCCGGCGCATCGATATTGGACAGAGCGTCCATCAAGAACTTGGCGTTGAAAGCCACCGGGATCGCGTCGCCCTCGACACGGACCTCGATATCTTCCTGCGCCTTTCCGACGTCGGGGGTGTTGGAAGAGATCGTCAATGTTCCCTCGGACGCATTCAGCCGGACGACATTGGCGGAATCCTTCGCCATGATGCTGACGCGACGCACACCCCTGAGCAACCGCTCAGTTCCGACCGTAATCCGCTGCTTGAACTCCTTGGGGATCACCTGTTCGTAGTTTGGGAATTGCCCGGCAATCAAACGGGAGACAAATCGCATTCCAGGGAGCGAGAAGATCAGTTGATTATCGTGCGACGCGACCGACACCTCGCCCTCGACGGATCCAAGGACCCGGACGAGTTCGGCCATGGTCTTACTCGGCACGATCGCGGCGACCTTGCCCATGGCGCCGCCGCCCATCTTGGCTCGACGAACAGCCAGCCGGCCACCGTCTGTCGCGACCAGGTGTCCCTGCTCGCCCTCTACTACGAAATACACACCGGTTAAGAATGGGCGCGTTTCATCTGTAGACACGGCAAAACTGGTCTGTCGGATCATCGTTCGAAGTAACCCGGCATCAAATTTGACGACCACGTTGCCTTCTCCGGACGGCATCAACGGGAAATCGGTTGCCGGGAGCCCCAAAATCTCGAACCGGACGCTCTCTGAGGTAATAGCTGCTTTTGACTCCCCTTCGGCGACGATCACATCTACCGGAGCCTCGGGAAGATTTGTCACGATATCGGTCAAAATACGCGCGGGGAGGGTCACGGCCCCGCCTTCCGTGACGGTTCCCGTGACATAGACCTCAATACCAAGCTCAAGATCCGTTGCGGCTAGTTTGGCGCCGTTTTTCGTGGTCTCCAAGAGCACGTTACCGAGAATCGGCATGCTGGCCCGAGGAGAGATAGCCCGTCCAACGGTCTGCACCGCTCTCAAAAGGTGGTCCTGAGAGCACTTAAGGTGCATCACGTCCTCCAGGTAAAGGTCTTCTTAATATAAAGATTCGTCGTAGTAGTAGTAGAACCTGTGGATTGTGTGAATATCGGCAGGAAGGCGCATCAGATCAGGATTTCGCCCTGTGGATAACCGGACTGCCCGAATTTGACGGCAAACCGGACTTATCCCGGTCATCCCCCGAACAGCCGAATCGGCCGCCGGACTGTGTCACCAGTGCACATACTATCCCCGGCTACCCGGCCGTTCGGTCCGGAAGCTTTCCACAAGACTTTGGACGCCGGCGTTGAGGTGCGCGTCCTCGACCAGCGCACGCTTCACTCGGTCGCAGGCGTGCATGACCGTCGTATGGTCGCGGCCGCCGAATTCCTCGCCGATTCGCGGCAACGATGCGTCGGTGATCTCGCGGCAGAGGTACATGGCAACTTGGCGGGGGAAGGCGACGCCTTTCGTCCGCCGCTTCGCCTTCATTTCCTCGATCCGGATACCGAAGAACTCCGCGACGGCGCGCTGAATAGCTGGAATGGTTACCGGGCGCACCCGCGCCTGGGGCAGCAGTTCCTTGAGGACCTCAGCGGCCAGATCGACCGAGATAGGCGTCCGCGTCATCTCGGCGTGGGCCCGAAGCCGGCTGAGGGCGCCCTCGAGCTCGCGGATGTTCGAGGAGATCCGCTGCGCGATATACTGGGCGACCTCGTCGGGGACGTTAATGCGGTCCTTTTCCGCCTTTTTCCGGAGAATGGCCACACGGGTCTCATAGTCGGGCGGCTGAATGTCTGCGATGAGGCCCCATTCAAACCGCGAACGGAGCCGGTCCTCCAGCGTGGGAATCTCGCGCGGGGCGCGGTCGCTGCTGATGATCAGCTGCCGGCTCGACTCATGCAGCGTGTTGAAGGTATGGAAGAACTCTTCCTGGGTTCGCTCCTTGCCGGCCAGGAACTGGATGTCGTCGATCGCGAGGACGTCGACGTTCCGGTATCGGTGCCGGAACTCCACCATCCTGTCGTCGCGGATGGCGTTAATGAGATCGTTCGTGAATCGCTCCGAGGATACATACATCACCCTAGCCGCGGGTGAGTGGCTCAACACATTGTGGCCGATGGCCTGGAGCAGGTGCGTCTTGCCCAGTCCGACGCCGCCGTAGATGAACAGCGGGTTGTAGGCGCGGGCCGGCGCTTCCGCGACCGCCTTCGCCGCCGCGTGCGCGAACCGGTTGCCGGCACCGACGACGAAAGTGTCGAACGTGTATTTGCCGGTGAGCGCGTGCCTCGTGTCGGCCGGAGCCTGCGGGCTCGCATCGGACCGGGACATCGCCGGCATCGGGAGCACGGTGCGGGCGGCCGACCCGTTCGGCTCGCCGTCGGCTACGACGAACCGGATGTCCACGCCGCGCGTCAGCACCTCGCGCAGCGTCTCCGCGATCAGGCCGCGGTAGCGGCCCTCCAGCCACTCTTTCGCGAACATGCTCGGCACGGAAAACACGAAGATGTCCTGCTCCAGGGCCAGCGGCCGCATCGCCTTGAGGAACGCCTCAAAGCTCGGCTTGCTGAGCTGGCTCTCGATCCGGGTCAGGGCTTCCTGCCACACTTGATCGGCGGTATTGCTCTGTACGTCCATGCGGTGCGTCCTCCTGTCGGGCGTCGACGCCGCGTCTCGCGTCTAGGCTTTGAAAACGGAGCCGAGGAATGCGACGCCTTCTTCCGTGAGTGTTCGTTTTCCGGGGTCGGCGGTGCCGATCGTGAGCAGGCGCATGCGCTGCAGCGACGACAGCTCGCGGAACGCGGTGCTCTGACTCATGCCGAGCTCCTTGGCGATGGTCGAGGGCCCGGCCGCCCCGATCTCCGCGATCAGCAGCAGGATCTTCTTCTGCCGGTCGGAGAGGCGCGGGCCCACCGCGCTGGGCGGGGCGGGTTCCGCGGCGGGCTGACGCGGCGAGGCCGGCGCCTCGGGGGCGGGTCCCGCCGGCGGGCCGACGCGAAGGGTGACGACGGTGCCGGTTTTCAAGTTATCCTCGATCGTGATCGCGCCGCCGAGGAACGCCAGCTGCTCGCGCGCGACCGGCAGGCCGGAGCCGACCCCTTTGATGAACCGGCGCATCTCGCGGGTGGCCGTGGTGAATCCGGGCTCGAACGCGCGCTGCTTGGCCGCCTCGGAAATACCCGGACCCTGGTCCGAGATCCGGATCGTGTTGCCGTCGCCCATGATCGTGACGACCGCGTCTTTGAAATAGGCGTGGATCAAGTTCTCCACGATCTCCTTGATGACGACGAAGGGGATGCGGCCGCCCCGTTCGCGTGCGTATCCGTGTGTTCGTGCAGCCAACTCGCCGATGAGCTGGTTGAAGTCCTCGGAGGAGAGCGAGACGACCTGCGGCGGTGCAAGCGGCGAATCGTAGATCGCTACGCGAACCTCGGGCGCCTGCGCCTCGGACGCCGTCTCATCTCCCTGGTGAGACACGAGCCGCAGGAAGAAGTCCTCCATCTATGCGACTCCCCCGCATGCATCCGAGAGAATTGGCCGCACGCGGGTGCCCTCCTTTTGTTTGCATGGACGTCGCGGACTTTTCGAGCGTGCCGCTGACATGCCGTGGTGCGGTCAACTCTGTGGAGAGATGAGCGCAGTGTTTTCAGCGGTCACGCGCGATGTTCCCGGCGCATGCGGTGTGCAGGCTGTGTACTGTGCGGATAACAGCGGGTGAACCGTGTTATCCACAGGTGTGGAAAAGATTGTGGATAATGTGAACCAACTCCTGCCTGAATGCCAAGAAAGAACCATAACTTATTAAGATTCGATGTTGTGACGACCGGCGTCGTCGTTTGGGCTGGAAAACTGTGGATAAGCACTCCCGCTCTCCCCAGGATACCACCAGTTTGGTGGAATTCGGTCCACTCCACAGTCCCGCGCCGCGTTTCGTGGACGCCCCAGGGGCTGTGTGCTATAGTCATTTGGTCTCTGCAGTGGAAGGAGTGTCCTCGTGAAGCGGACGTTTCAGCCGAACCGTAGACGCCGCGCCCGGACGCACGGATTCAGGGCGAGGATGCGCACGCCCGGGGGCCGGAACGTGCTGCGCCGCCGTCGTCAGCGCGGCCGGCGCCGTCTTTCACCCGCCTAAGCGGGACGGTGGCGTCTCCCGACCGATGGCCGCGGGCCGTGGCCGGCTCGTTTCACGGGCGGACTTCTCGCGCGTGTACCGCGAGGGCCGTCGCTACGCCGGTGAGATCGTGGTGTTGTACGTCAGGCCGACCGAGTTCGGCCGGCGGGTCGGGGTTACGGCCGGCCGGGGACTCGGCGGAGCGGTGATCCGGAACCGCGTCAAGCGGAGGCTGCGCGAGGCGTATCGCCGGATCGAGGGACGGCTCTGCGCCACGGGGGACATCGTGCTCGTAGCACGTGCCGGGGTCGCCGCGGCCGCATTCACCCAGATCATGCACGAGATGGAAGCGCTCTGCGCCGCGGGGCGGCTGTTGTGCGGGGCCGCGACGTAGGCCGCCGGCTCGGAGTCGGCGCGATCCGCCGGTACCAGCGCTGGATCTCGCCGCTGCTGCCGCCGTCGTGCCGGTTTACTCCGTCGTGCTCCGAGTACGCCGCGGAGGCGGTGGAGCGCCACGGGTTGCTGCGCGGCGGCTGGCTGGCCGCGCGCCGGCTGCTGCGGTGCCATCCGTTCTATCCGGGCGGTTACGATCCCGTACCCGAGCGCCGCGCCGAACCGGGGAGGCCTGAGGTTGCCTAGTTTCCATAATCCATTTGTGCCCTGGCTCGGCAGCGCGCTGCAGGCCCTCCATGGACTGACGCACGACTACACGTTATCCGTCATCCTGCTCACGTTGATCGTCAAGGCGGTCATCCACCCGCTCACGCGGGTCCAGCTGCGGTCGATGAAGGCGATGCAGGTCCTGACCCCGCATATGGCGGACCTGCGCCGGAAGCACAAGGACGATCCCAAGACGCTTAATCAAGAGATGATGGCCCTCTATCGCGCCCACAGCGTCAATCCGATGATGGGCTGCCTGCCGATGGTCGTGCAGCTGCCGGTGCTCTGGGGTCTCTTCGCGCTGCTGTCGAACCGCGCGCTGTTCGGGAGCGCGACTGTGATCGGGCTGCCGTGGCTCGGCATGGCCGCGCAGCCGATGAAATTCGTGCTCCAGGCGCTGCCGAACCATCCCGTCTACCTGATCGCGCTCATCTTCCCCGTGCTGGTCGGCCTGACGACCTGGTATCAGCAGAAGATGAGCGTGACCGACCCGGCGCAGGCGAAGTTGTTCGTCTTCATGCCGATCATGTTCGGGTACTTCGCGCTCAACTACGCCGTGGGACTGTCGATCTACTGGATCGTCTCCACGACCGCCTACATCGGTGAGTACTTCCTCGTCGTGGGCCCCCCGCAACCGATGATGGTGAAGGCCCCGTCGAAATCGCAGGCGATCGCGCAGTCACGCGCCGGCGCTGTGCCGTCTACCGGCGGACCGGCCGCGGGGCCCGCTGCCGGCCAGGGTGACAATAAAGCGGGGAAATCGGCGAACCGCCGCGGCCGTGGACCGAGAAACCAGAAGGGGGCGAAGCAGGCGTGAACTCGGCAGAGGGAGCCGGGCGCACCGTCGAAGAGGCGATCCGCAGCGCGCTGCGCACGCTCGGCGCCAAGCGCGAGGACGTCGATCTCATGGTGCTGGACGAGGGCAGCCGCGGCGTGCTGGGCCTGGGCTCGCGCGAAGCGCGGGTGCGGGTGACGCTGCTGTCGGCGATCGAAGCCGGCGAGGCCGAGGAGGCCGTGGCCGCGCAGCCGGACGCTCCCGACGATCCGGTGACGGTGGCGCGGCGGGTGACGACCTCGCTCGTCGACGCGATGGGGATCGGCGCATCCGTCACGGCGCGCCCGGAAGACGACGGCGTCTATGTCACGGTCACCGGTCCGCAGCTCGCGCCGCTGATCGGCCGGCACGGCCAGACGCTCGAGGCGCTCGACCTTCTCGTAAATCTCATGACCACACGCCAACTCGGCCGGCGCGTGCAGGTCGCGGTGGACGCGGAACGGTACCGCGAGCGGCGGCGCGAGACGCTCGACGCGCTCGTCCGCCGGGTCGTGAGCCGCGTCCGGCGCAGCGGCGAGCCCGCGCCCCTCGATCCCATGCCCGCGTCCGAGCGGCGCTTCATCCACACGATGCTGGCCGAGGATGCCGAGGTCACGACCTACAGTGAAGGCGACGGCGCGGATCGTCACATCGTCATTGCGCCCCGGGGCAGTGTGCCCGCCGGTGCGTCCTCGGGCCCGCGGCACGGCCAAGCCGCGCGCGGCGCGGAGTCCCAGCGGGACGGGACCGCCGTCGAGGAAGACCTTCCGGAGGACACCGACAGCTAACGCGGTGTCGCCGTCCCACGCGTCCGGCACGACGATCTCGGCGGCCGCCGCCGGGCTCGGGCTCACGATTTCCCCCGCACAGCAGTCGCTGCTCGATCGGTATCTCGCGCTGGTGGACGAGTGGCGTAACCGCGTTCAACTGACCGGCGTCGAATCCGCCGACGTGCCGGCCGTCCTCGTTGTCGGCGCGCTCTGCGTGCTGCCGTTCGTGCCGGACTCGGGCCGGCTCGTGGATCTCGGCAGCGGCGCCGGCGTGCCGGGCATCTCAATCGCAATTCTCCGGCCGGGGCTCCGCGTCGTGCTGGCCGATGCCGCGCGCAAGAAGGCCGCGTTTCTCGAGCTCGTCGTGCGCGATCTCCGGCTCGACAACGTCGAGGTCGCGCACGCGCGCGCCGAAGATCTCGGCCGCGATCCGGCGCATCGTGAGCAATATGACGTCGTGACCGCGCGGGCGCTTGCGCCGGTGCGCGTTCTCGCGGAGTACGCGCTGCCGCTACTGCGGGTTGGCGGCGAAGCGGTGCTGCCGAAGGGCCGCGGTGCCGCGGACGAAGTCCGCGCCGCGGCCCGCGCGTTCGATCTGCTCGGCGGCGACGCGGCCGTGCATTCGCCACGCACCGAATTCTGCTCGCCGGTCGTCGTCGTTCGGAAGATCGCGCCCACGCCCGCGGCGTATCCGCGCCGCGCCGGTACCCCCCAGCGCCGTCCGTTGTAAGTCCGCACCGCCGCCGGCCTCCCTGCGATCTCGCCCGACCCGATAACTATATATACATCTAGACATCAACCCACCCCGGCGGCCGTTTCACGAGCCCGCGGTCGCCATCCCGCACCGGCGGCGGGGCCCGCCGGCCGGAGGATTTGCCGGAAGATTGCGGGAACAGGTCCACGATCGCAGGAACGCCGATCGACCCAGGCATCGCACCTTCGACGCAGCATAGGGGTGGCAGTGAATACGGCGCACGCGTTTGCGATCGTCAACCAGAAAGGCGGCGTGGGCAAATCCACCACCGCCGTCAACCTCGGCGCCTCCCTCGCGTCGCTCGGCCATCGCATCCTCCTCATCGACATGGATCCGCAGGGCAACTGCACGAGCGGCGCCGGCGTGAACAAGGCGGCGCTCGACGCGAGCACCTACGACGCCGTGGTCATGGGCGTGGATCTCCCCGGCGTGATCGTGGCGACGCCGACCGAGCGCCTCGATCTCGCGCCCGCCGATTCACGCCTCGCGGCCGCGGAGGTCGAGCTCGTCCCGCAGATCGCCCGCGAGTCCAAGTTGAAGTCGGCGCTCGGCGCGGTGCGGGATCGCTACGACGTGATCCTCATCGACTGTCCGCCCTCGCTTGGCCTCTTGACCGTCAACGCGCTGACGGCGGCCGAGGCGTGCCTGATCCCGGTGCAGTGTGAATACTATGCGCTGGAGGGCCTCACGCAGCTCATGGAGACGATCGGGCTCGTCCGGCGGCACCTGAATCCTGCACTGCGCGTCGCCGGTGTGCTGCTGACGATGGTCGACCCGCGGACGAAACTCTCCGACCAGGTCAGCGCGGAGGTCCGCCGGCACTTCGCCGATCTCGTCTTCAAGTCCGAAATCCCCCGAAGCGTGCGTCTCGCGGAAGCGCCGAGTTACGGCCAGCCGGTGGGGGCATATGCGCCCACTTCGCGCGGCGCCGAGGCGTACGCGGCCCTTGCGGTTGAAGTCGCGGAGCGGTTCGGTCTCGAGGCACGGCCGGTACCCGCGACGCCGCCGGTGACCGTACCGCCGGGGCTGAGCCCGACATCCATGGTGAGGGGTGACGACAATGATTAGACGCGGACTCGGACGCGGGCTGGACGCCCTCATTCCGGGGGCGGCGGCCGAACCGGTCGGCGCCGCGACGGAGATCGACGTCTTTCGGATCACGCCGAACCCGTTCCAGCCCCGCCGGGAGTTCGGCGGCCCGGAGTTCGACGAGCTGGTCGCGTCGGTGCGGCGGCACGGCGTGCTCCAGCCGGTCATGGTGCGTCCGAAGGGCACCGGCTACGAGCTGGTTGCCGGCGAGCGGCGGTGGCGGGCGGCCAAGGACGCCGGCCTCGTGGCGATTCCAGCCGTGGTGAAGGACGTCGGCGACCGGGAAATGCTCGAAATTGCCTTGATCGAGAACCTGAAGCGCGCCGACCTCAACCCGATCGAGCGCGCGATGGCCTACCGCCGGCTCTCGGACGAGTTCCAGATGACGCAGGACCAGGTGGCGGAGGCCGTCGGGTCGAGCCGCCCCGCCGTTGCCAACACGCTTCGGCTCCTCGATCTGCCGCAGGAGGTCCAAACGTCGATCGGGCAGGGCCGGATCACCGAAGGACACGGCCGGGCACTGCTCATGGCTCCGGACGCCAAGGTGTTGCTCGAGATCTGGAAGATTGTCGAGGAGAAGTCGACTTCGGTTCGGGAGACCGAGGCTCTCGCGCAGGCAGAGCTTCGCCGTGTTTCACGTGAAACATCCGGCCGGCACGGCCGCCGCCGTGACCCCCAACTCATCGATCTCGAGACGCAACTCCGGGAGCGGTATACGACGACCGTGGCGATCCACGGCAAGGGCGCCCGTGGCACCATCGAGCTGCGCTACTTCTCGTCCCAGGACCTCGAGCGACTGATCGATCTGTTGCTTCGGTAGCCGGCTAGACGCTCGTCACGTACTCGGACGGCTCCACGGCCTGACCCGTGCGGCCCGCCAGGAGCCGCCGGAGCGCCGTAGACAGCCTCCTCACACCTTCCGCGAGAACCTCCTCAGGCTTGTCGGCAAAGGAAAGACGCAGGCCCGACGGAGGCGGCGTGTGCGGCAGGAAGAGATCGCCCAGCCCGCAGGCCACGCCTTCTTTGAGAGCTTCGTTGAAAGCCTCGCGGGCCGGGACTTCCTGGGGCAGCGTCACCCACAGATTGAACCCGGCCGTCGGCCGCGTCCAGACGATGCCCGCCGGCATGGAAGCTTCGAGCATCCGCAGCACCGTGTCCCGCCGCCGGCGGTATGTGTCCTTGGCAGTTCGCAGATCTCTCACGTACTGCCTGGAGGACAGGTAGCGCCAAAGCGTGCGCTGCACCAGCGGCGACGTGAAGCGGTCCATCACGAGTTTGGCCTCGATGAGCCTCGCCATCAATGGCCCGTGCGCGACGATGCAGCCGACGCGAAGCCCCGGGATGACCGTCTTGGAGAAGCTCCGCACGAACACGACGTGGCCGCCCGAATCGTACGCCTTGATCGCCGATGGTGCCTCGCCGTCGTAGGAGAACTCGCTGCACGTATCGTCCTCGAGGACGACGAGGTTGTGCTGGCGGGCTAACGCCGCAAGGCGCCGCCGCCGCTCGTCGCTCATAGCGACGCCGGTCGGGTTGTGGGCGGTTGGGATCGTGTAGACGATCCGCGGCCGGTACCGCTCCACCAGGGCCGCCGCCACGTCGATCCGCATCCCGTCCCCATCGACCGGCACGCCGATCAGCTTGGCGCCCCGGCCCTCGAACACATCCAGAGCGGTAAGGAAGGTGGGGCTTTCCACCAGGACCGGGTCACCCGGGGCGACCAGCGTCCTCGCCATGAGGTCGATCGCCTGCTGGGATCCCGACGTGATGAGGACATCGTCCGGCCGCGCCGCGATCCCCGCCGAAGCGCAGTGGTCGGCGATCCATCCGCGGAGGCTCGGATCCCCTTGCGGCGAGCCGTACTGCAAGAACTTTGGATCCTCAACCGCGAGCGCGCGATGCCACATCCGCCCCAGCGCCCTGACCGGGAACAGCGTCGGGTCCGGGATCCCGCCGGCCAGCCCGATGACGTTCGAACGGACCGCCGCTCTCAGTAGGGTCTCCATTGCCGTGACCCGCGGGGCGCGAAGGTGGATCGGGAGAGAGGACTGCCATTCCGTGCCGTCAATGGCGTGGAGTGTTTCACGTGAAACAGCCGGGGTCGCAGGTGCCGGCTGAGGCCCTCCGGCGAAGGTCCCGCGGCCCACTGTCGCCTGAACGAGACCGTCCGCGGCTAGGACTTGGTAAGCCTGCACTACTGTCACAAGGCTGACGTCGAGGTCCCTGGCAAGCTGCCTAACCGACGGCAGGCGCTCGCCGTTGGCGACCCGGCCGGACCGAATGAGAGACGCGATCCCGGCGTGAAGCTGCCGGTAAAGGGGGATGTCGGAATCTCGAGTCAGTTGAATCGGTTCCAACGGTACGACGCCTCCCAAGGCGGGCGTAATAGGGAAGCCATTGGCCACGCCGGCGCGCTGTAAATAGTGTCAATAATAATATTGACCGCAGCGTACCGCTTGTATTATACGTATACTACCATCATTGAGAGATCAGTCAACTATTGTAACTAGGAACATATAGTATCGATTGAGCGTTTGGTATTCTGGTGACGGATCCTATCGTGGAGGAGGTGGCTCGGGGTGAAGCGCGAGGAGGCATGGGCGCTCTTGGTCGCTGAGACGCCTTCGGTCAATCTGCAGAAGCACATGCTCGCGGTTGAGGCCGTCATGCGCGCCTACGCCCGCCGGTTTGGCGAGGACGAGGAAACGTGGGGCCTCGTCGGCCTGCTGCACGATCTCGACTACGAAAAGCACCCGTCGCAAGAGGCCGGCCATCCCTTCGCCGGCGTGGACATGCTGCGGCAGCGCGGTTTGCCGGAGCCGCTGTGCCGCGCGATTCTGTCGCACGCCGATTACAGCGGCGTGCCGCGGGAGAACCGGATGGAGAAGACCCTGTTCGCGGCCGACGAGCTGTCGGGTTTCGTGATCGCGGTGGCGCTGGTCCGGCCGTCGCGCGCCATCTCCGATGTCGACGTGCGGTCGGTGCTCAGAAAAATGAAGGACAAGGCGTTTGCGCGCGCGGTGAAGCGTGAGGATATCACGCGCGGCGCGGAAGAGTTGGGCACGCCGCTCGAGGAGCACGTCGGCGTCGTCATTGAGGCGCTCGTGGGGATCGCGTCACACCTTGGTTTGGAAGGAACCCGGGCGAATGCCGGCGGACAAGCGGCCGGCGATCATGAAATCAAAGCAGCGGCCGGGAACGCGGAGTAGGGAGGCAGGACCATGGCGGAAATCGGAACGGTCAAGCTCAAGCGGGGTCTGGCGCAGATGTTGAAGGGCGGCGTCATCATGGACGTGACGACCGCGGACCAGGCCAAAATCGCCGAGGACGCCGGGGCGTGCGCTGTGATGGCGCTCGAGCGCGTCCCGGCCGACATCCGGAAAGAGGGCGGCGTGGCGCGGATGGCGGACCCGCTCAAGGTCAAAGAAATCATGAAGGCCGTGACGATCCCGGTCATGGCGAAAGCCCGGATCGGCCACTTCGTTGAGGCCCAGGTGCTCGAGGCGCTGGGCGTCGACTATATCGACGAGAGCGAAGTGCTCACGCCGGCCGACGAGCGCTACCACATCAACAAGCACCTGTTCAAAGTGCCGTTCGTCTGCGGCTGCCGCGATCTCGGCGAGGCGCTGCGGCGGATCGGCGAAGGCGCGGCGATGATCCGCACGAAGGGCGAGGCCGGCACCGGGAACGTCGTCGAGGCCGTGCGCCACATGCGCGCGGTGATGGACGGCATCCGCATCCTCCAAGCCACGCCTGAGGAAGAGCTCATGACCGCGGCCAAGGAGTTGGGGGCGCCGTACGAGCTGGTCGTCGAGGTGCGCACGCTCGGCCGGCTCCCGGTCGTGAACTTCTCCGCCGGCGGCCTCGCCACGCCCGCGGACGCGGCGATGATGATGCAGCTCGGCTGCGACGGCAACTTCGTCGGCTCCGGCATCTTCAAGTCCGACGATCCGGCGAAGCGGGCCAAGGCGATCGTCGAAGCGACGACGCACTACAAGGATGCCGACGTGATCGCGCGCGTCTCCGAGGGCATCGGCGAGGCCATGAAGGGCCTCGACATCCGCAAGCTGCCCGAGGCCGAACTGCTTCAGACGCGAGGCTGGTAGTGTCGTGACGGCGCGCGACCCGAAGCACAACGGCGGGGCGCCGAAGATCGGCGTCCTCGCCCTCCAGGGCGACGTGATCGAGCACGTCAAGATGCTCCGGGGACTCGGCGTCGAGGCGATCGAGGTCCGCACGCCGGAAGACCTGGCGAAGGTCGACGCGCTGATCATTCCGGGCGGCGAATCGACAACCATCGGAAAACTGGCGGTGACATACGGCCTCGACCAGGCGATCCCGGCGCGGGTGAGGGACGGCATGCCGGTCTACGGCACCTGCGCCGGGATGATCGCGCTCTCGAAGGAGGCGCGCGGCGGTGAGCCGCCGCTCCTGCGCCTCATGAACATCAGCGTCCGGCGCAACGCGTACGGGCGTCAGGTGGATTCGTTCGAGACGGACCTGGAGATCCCGGCGCTCGGCGGGCCGCCGTTGCACGCCGTGTTCATCCGCGCCCCTGTGATCGAGAATGTGGGGCCGAACGTCGAGGTGCTCGCCTCGCTCGACGGCAAACCGGTGCTGGCCCGGCAGGGCAACATGCTCGTCTCGGCGTTCCACCCGGAGCTGACCGCGGACGATCGCGTGCACCGGTACTTCGTCGAGATGCTGAACAAGAAGCATTGACGCGCCCGCCGTAAACTCGCTCGCGATCGTGGTGCTCGGCGCCGCCGCGGGGGGCTTCGTATCAGGCCTCGCCGGCTTCGCGTTCGGCTTGGTGTCGCTCGGCATCTGGGTGTGGTCCATCGGTCCCGCGTCGGCGGGACCGATGGTCGTCTTCGGGTCGCTGCTCGGACAGGCGCTCTCCCTGCGCACGGTGCGCCACAGCCTCGATCTGTCGCGGACCCTGCCGTTCATCGCCGGCGGCCTGCTCGGCGTTCCGGCCGGCGTCCTCCTGCTCCACCACATCGACCCGCGGGGCTTCAAACTCACCGTCGGCCTCATCCTTTTGGTCTGGTGCCCGGCGATGCTCGCGGCCGGCAACCTGCCGCGCGTGACGGTTGGCTTTAATTTCATGGTGGCCGGCCGCGAGTCGGCCGGCTGGCGGTGGGCGGATGCGGCCGTGGGATGGATCGGAGGCGTCATGGGCGGGTTGGGCG
>Ga0207416_1000128_pt1 | contig 141183 bp, 104 predicted proteins | sample PaiPotPPM11metaG_FD_184107 | JGI IMG/M metagenome (GOLD analysis project Ga0207416, IMG submission 184107) | Iron sulfur acid spring bacterial and archeal communities from Banff, Canada, to study Microbial Dark Matter (Phase II) - Paint Pots PPM... ...
TTTGGGACGAAACAACGGTTCGAGAACCGCCCACTGGGCGTCGGTAAGGTCCATGTTCTCGATTTACGCTCTTTGCCATTAGTTTCAACCGCTCAGCGGCTTGAATGTGTTTATGAGATAACTTCTACCTAACTTGGTAGAAAACGGTCTAGGAGGACTGTTTGTGATGTCAAGCTACTCCGAGCGGTGCAGCAGCCGCGCTAATAAGTCAGCGAACCGAGGATCGGAGCGCAGCGGATCGAGCTCGGGACTAGCGGGAAGTTCCCAAATCAGATGCGGGAGATGATTGTTGAAGGCTTGCTCCAACGAGCCAATCGCTTCCTCCTTCCTTCCCAACCGCGTATAGAGAAGACCTATGGCGTCGTCACAGCATACACCGCCCTTGACATTGTTAGTTTTTTTCGCCTTGAGAAATTGCAGCTCCTGATTCCAGTACCCGCGTGCTCCCGTCGCGGCATAGGCCTTGCGCAGCAGGAGAGCTTGGAGGGTCAATTCCTTGGCGTGCTCCTTGTCAAACTTTGCCTCATCCTTAAGCTCTTGAATGGCTTTGTCGAATTCGCCCTTCTGTTCGTAGAAGAGGATCAGACGGTAGTAAGTAGCGAGAAAGGTCGGGTCCATTTCCGCAACGTTCTGCAACAGGTGGATGCCTTTATCATAATCGTGGGCGTTGTAATATGTACGCCAGGCCAGGGCAGTTTTGGCAAAGGATAACGGATCGATTTCATGCGTTCGTTTTACTTCGCGCAGGGAATCTTCAATGCGGCCAAGCATGGCCAGGAAAATTCCATACCACGAATGGGCTCTTGCATCATTGGGATTGAGTTCGATAGCGCGGTGAAATTCGCGCTCCGCGGCCACCGTATCCCAGTCTAGTGTGAATTTTGCCCAAGCGAGCGCGGTATGAGCCTCGGCGAGGTTGTCGTCGATTTTAAGCGCCTGTAGCGCGGCTGCTTCCTCCTTGGGATAAGCCGAAGGATCAGAAATCCCCAAACCGGCATAGGCAATGGCGAGACCAGCGTATGCCCGGGCGTTCTGCGGATCTTTTTGTACAGACTGGTTGAAATATTCGACGGCTTTTTTGAAACCCGCTTCGTTCCACTTGTCAAAGTAGAAGTTGCCTTTCAACAATAGTTCGTGCGCTTCGGGGTCAATGGGCTCCACAACATTGAGCCTCAGCCGTTCCGGCAGTGTGACGGTGATCTTGATTTGGTCGGCCACCGTTCGCGCAATTTCGCTTTGCAAATCCAACACGTTGCGCAGGTCGCGGTCATAACTTTCTGCCCAGAGATGCTTTTCGGGGTTCGCTCGGATTAGATTGGCGGTGACACGAATGCGCTTGCCGTCACGTGCGACGACGCCTTCCACTACGGCGTCAACCTGCAGTTCGCGCGCGATCTCCTGGAGTGGGGCTTTTGTACCCTTGAAGCGATTCACCGAGGTATGCGATACGACGCGCAACGCGCTGACTTTGCCGAGCTGGGTGACCAACTCCTCGGTCATTCCATCAGCGAAGTACTCCTGATTGGGATCTCCGGATAGGTTGGCAAAGGGAAGAACGGCGATAGAACGAACCAGAGTAGCGGCGGCAGCGCGGGTCCGCTGAATATGAAATGCAATGACTCCCAGCGCGGCGAGCAAGCTTACGCCCAGCAATGCGGCTACCGCGACGGCAGATTGTGAACGCTGCTTCCAACTCTGAGCTCGAAGCGGTGGTGTTGCCACAGCTTGATTTACGGAAAATTCTTGCTCAACCGAGGACACCGCCTCAGGCTTGGCCGGCAATTGGATCGGCGCGATAAAACGATAACCCTTGCCAATGACGGTTTCCACAAAACGCGGGCGTTCGGGATTGTCGTTCAGCGCCGCGCGAGTTTTTCGGATGGCGTTGTTAATACCGCGCTCGGCATCGAAGAAGAGATCTTGGCCCCAGACTCGCTCAATAATTTCTTCGCGCGCGACAAGTTGCCCTGGCCGTTCCGTCAGCAGCATGAGCAACTCCATCGGCTTCCGTTCCAATCGAATTCGGCGGCCGGCTCGACGTAGTTCGAACTGACCAGGGTCCAGCTCGAAATCATGGAAGCGCACCTGGGGTCGAGTCACGAGACCTCCCGGGGACGGAGCGGATTATAACTCTTTATACCTTCGCAAGAATGGAGGCAAGGGCGAATTCGAGTATGGATTGGAATTGCCAGTTACTCTAATCCCTTCAGCGCGTTACGCCGATACATAGAACAGACACAAACAGAACGCCCGCGCGATTGACTTACCGCGCACCTTTGCGAATATACCCGCTCGATTCGCAGCAATCGCGAACATGACAAACGGAGGTGCAGCGATGCGAGATCATCTTTGGACACTGGTCAACCGATTCCGTCCGGAAGGCCGTGCAGGTACGTTTTTTGTCGCGCCATTGTTTTCAAGCATTTTGCTAGCCCTTGTCCTAGCGGGCGCTGCATCGGCGCAGAACCCAGTGATCGACTGGAATGCAATTGCCGTTACCACAGCGCTAAGCGGTAACCCCGTGATATCACCCGCTTCTACTACAGCGGGTGGCACGAGCATTTATCTGGCTTACGTGCACCTGGCTGTTTTTGACGCAGTCAACGCCATTGACCGGCAATTCCAGTCTTACGGGCCGGAGATTAGCGCGCCGCCAGGGGCTTCACTGGATGCCGCAGCGATCGCGGCCGCATACACGACGCTGGTCTACTATTTCCCGGATCAAGCTGCTTCCCTAACGGTGCAATATACGGCGTCACTCGGAGCGATTCCGGGCGGCGCTCCTAAGACCGACGGCATTCTGGTGGGGCAAGCGGCAGCCAACGGGATCATTTCCATGAGGCTCAGTGATGGCCGAGGCGCAAACGTGCCGTACACATTTCCGTCTGTGCCAACTGCTGGAGTTTGGATTCCAACTCCGCCGGGGTTCCTTGCGCCGCAAACCACCTGGGTCGGGGAGATGCAGCCCTTCACTATGCGCAATGCTTCACAATTCCTTCCCGATGAACCTCCTCCGGCTTTGGGAAGCGACGAGTGGGCTCAAAACTTCAATGAGACGAAGACTCTGGGTGCGATCAACAGCACCGTGAGGACTCCTGCACAGACCGAGATTGGCTTGTTCTGGACGGAGCAGACCACCAGACAGTACGCCAGGGCATTTCGGGCGCTTGCGATAGCCCACGCCCTGGACACCTCGGAAACAGCACGACTATTCGCTATGGTGTGGGCCGGCTTCGCCGACTCATTCATCGGCTGTATGAATGCCAAGTACCATTTCAGCTTTTGGCGGCCAGTGACGGCCATTCGAAATGCGGGACTCGCGGGAAACCCATTGACCGTTGCAGATCCTACGTGGACACCACTCGCCATCACGCCGAATCATCCGGAATTCCCAGCCGCACACGGATGCGTAACTGGCTCGGTCGCTCGTACGTTGGAACGTTTCTTCGGCACGGACAAAGTAACCCTGGTCGTCAGCAGCACTGTCACTAATACCACTCACACATTTACCACCACCGAGCACCTTGAGGAAGAAGTCTTTGGCGCTCGCATTTATGCAGGTTTCCACTATCGTCAATCCTTGGTGGAGGGATTCGAACTGGGCCACAACGTGGTGAAACACATGGTCCGGCGGTACTTTAGGCGGGTGCACGATGACGAGGAGTAGGAGAGCTGCGACTATACTGCAGCCCCGCCAAAGCGACCTTGCCCATTGACCGTGCGGCGATCTCTGACTGAGACTCGCCGAGACTCAGGAATTCACAACACGTTGTGCAAGAGATTCTGGGCGAATGCTCGGCAACTCGGGAGCGCCGGGATAAACCGGCATGTTGTAGGGGATGAAAGAGCCCTACAGGAAAGGAAGCAGCGAATCCATCCTGGCCTCGAGTCTTGCAGGTGATATCGCGAGGTATCACTTGAAGCGTAGACAGAGGTATTGGTGGGCCGGGCTATTGAGCTTCGAAAAGCCGATGGAACAGGATGCCGACTCCATTCCAAGTAGAGGAAGGCAACACGACAACCACGTAAACCGCGAGTGGATTGTTAGATCCTGCGTAGTCTTAGAACCCGCGCACGCCTTGGCCACTAGAACAAGGCCGGTCCGCGAAGGCCATAAACCGAACTGCGGACACGAACGTACGGGAGAAGTCGGACTGTGCCGTAGTACCAGTGAACCAGCCGAACAACGAAGGGCAACCTTCCGCGGAGGCTGGGGAGGGAAGGGCACAGATTGAGGAGAACACTGTTCAATCACACATGCGTCCGACACAGAGCGGGCAACGCATGTCCCAGGGATTGCGCGGTGTGCGGCAAGCAGCAAAAGAAAGGAAGCAGGAACGGTTCACCGCCCTGCTCCACCACCTAAGCGTCGGGTTACTCCGCGATAGCTTCTACGCGCTTCAGCGTAAAGCTTCCCCCGGAATAGATGGCGTGACGTGGCAGGAGTATGAAACCGAACTGGAGGATCGACTTGTCGATCTGCACAGACGGGTGCACCGTGGAGCGTATCGAGCAAAACCCTCACGACGAGTCTATATACCGAAAGCCGATGGGCGGCAACGCCCGTTGGGCATCGCTGCGCTGGAGGACAAAATCGTTCAACAGGCGGTGGTGACGACCCTCAACCAGATCTATGAGGTCGATTTCAAAGGCTTCTCTTACGGGTTCCGGCGTGGTCGCGGCCCGCATCAAGCGCTGGACGCGCTGACGGCGGGCATCCAATGGAAGCGAGTGAACTGGGTGCTTGATGCGGACATTCGAGGTTTCTTTGACAACATGAACCACGAATGGACGATGAAGTTTGTTGAGCACCGTGTGGCCGATCGCCGGATACTTCGCCTGATCCAGAAATGGTTGAAGGCGGGAGTCTCGGAAGACGGTCAGTGGTCGGAGACGAAGATAGGTACGCCGCAGGGAGCAGTCGTTTCACCGCTGCTCGCCAACGTATACCTGCACTACGTATTCGATCTATGGGTTGAGGTCTGGCGCAAGAAAGTCGCAAGCGGCGAAGTGATTGTCGTCCGCTATGCCGATGATCTTGTGGTGGGCTTTCAATACCGGACGGACGCCGAGAGGTTCCTGCAAGAGTTTCGGGAACGGCTGGCAAAGTTCGGATTGGAATTACATTCGGGCAAGACACGACTGATTGAATTCGGGCGGTTTGCTGCCCGGGAAACCGGGGACAGACGGGACGTTTTCGGAGGCTACCGTTTGCCGCCCGCCTCGCCAAACTCCCAAATTCCCGCCAACTCATTCAAACCTCTCGACTTCCGCCCGTTTCATTCGAATGATACTCATTAAATAATAGTTATTGACAGTAATGAGAAACCGTGTTACCATTCCCTATGCTCTCGTCGCTTGCTCCGTCGCCGCCCGCACCAAGTGCAAACGGCTTTCTACCACAATCCTTCGCGTCCGATAATATCTCCCGCAAGTCCCTTGGAATCAATACTTCTGCAAGTGTTCATTCCACTAAACTTAAAGTTCCCCAGAATCAACACTTACAAAAAACCCGGGGAGGGGTCCCGTTATGGTTAACCAGATTACGGTTAACCAGCCACGCCACTTGCGGAAGTTTGGGCGAACGCAACAATCCCACAGCAGAGCTTGCGCTTCTTCGTTCCTCGGCGTTTTACTTGATGAAAAGAGTTTCCCGAAGCTGATCTCGGCTTACGAAGGACTTCATCGTGCGGAACCGGCTGAACAGGTCTTGAATTTCTCGGTTCTGATAAACTTTCTGCGCCGGGCACAACACGCTCGCGGAGACGATTTGTAGCGAGTTCGAATCCGCAATGCGGTAGCGCTGGAATCCTTCCGGCTTCTTGCTGTGGAAGAGCGCGAATACCACTCCGCCCGGACGGAGCAACTCCGTCAAATTCGCAATCGTTTGCTTGGCCAGCGCCGGCTCCAAATAATCCAGCAAATCCCATACCAGAACCGCATCAAAGGAGGAACGCGGGTATTGCAGATTGGATTCGAGGAATCGCGAGGCGCGCCCGGCCGGAGTCATGTCTACGTTTTCGGAAACGGCGCCGGCGTCCTGCAGTCGCACTTCCTCTTCTTTGAGAAACTCTTTCCATTCCCGCAGGATGTCTTCCGAGGACACTCGAAAACCGCGCTCGATGAAAAAGCTGAGCGTCGTCTGCCAGGCCGGCCCCAAATCGAGCAGTGTTCCTCGTCCAAGGCCGTCAAGGTTCCACAAGAATTCTTTCAATCCATTTGAGATGCGCGTTGACCCAGGCGCTTCCGGCAGACGTGGCGAGCCAACCGCGGGAACAGGGGCTACATTGCGCGCTCGCCCATTTTGGGGTATTGAGCGAGAAACCTCGCGTCCCGCTCCACTACCGATGCCAATCCCAAGTTTGTGCAGGAAGCTCATGGATCAATCCGCCGCAGTGCCGGAGTTTATGGAGATCGACTTTCCTCCGGAAGGCGAGACGCTCACCGCAGCGACCGCATGGTCTTCTCCGGACTTGGCGGGCAGTTTCCCCGCTTCAACTCTTCCGCGCAGCATGGCGCCATCTTCAATCGCCAGCCGGTCTGTTTGCACTTCCCCGATCACTTGCCCGGTGCTCCAAAGCTGCACTTTGTCGCGCGCGGAAACTTTTCCTTCCACTTTTCCGCGCACAATCACCTCGCGGGCGGACACATCCGCTTTGACGTGCCCGTTCGGCCCGATGGTCAGGCTCCCATTCGTGAGACTCAGCTTTCCATCCACTTGGCCGTCAACGAACAGATCCTCGCTGCCCGTGACCTCGCCTTTTATTTTAATTCCTTGGCTGATGCATGCCGACGCGCCGGAAGTGACGGGTACTGCTTTCGGAGTCTCTCGAATTGGGGACAAATTTGAACTTAGCGTGCTCGGAACACCCGCAGGTACTGTGGATATCTCGGGTACTCCTTGGGGCTTTCCGTCTTCTTTTTTCCACATTGGACACCTCGACATCGAAAATAGGATTTTCGAAGCCGCCGATCGAGCGCTGGGAGGAACCGCGACTCAGAAGCGTGAAGATAGTACAGCACTTAGCGGCTGTAAACAAGTATGCTGGGTAGCAAATCTAGGGTGTTTCCTGAAGCGCTCTACCATATTTTGTGGTTTCAGGCCGGCTATAGCCACTATGGATTGCGATAGTCTGCGGCCGGCGTCGATTCCCAGTGGCCCCGAATCTCTACAACTATTGCCTTGATTTCTACAGTTAACCTTCTATTAATTTTAATTACTTATATAGCTTTGTCAGATTAGAATAGCTATCGGCGTGCTCATGACTTTCGCTTGGATCTTGTGTGGAGTTACGCGCTGAAGAAAGTCTTGCGGGCTACTGGGTTTTCATTTCACGAAAATGCGATGGCGTCACTCTGCGCTTGCCGCGCCTCCTTCAAAAACCACGGCCTCATGAATTCGGATCCAGGCCTCGCAAGTGAGCAGCGGCCTGCTCCGGCAGCTCCGCGTTGAAGTAGACCTCTTTGATGCTGTAGGACTTGCTGCGTTTTTCCACGATCGGCATGATTTCGATGTGCCAATGATAGTCTTCCCCCAGCGTCTTCCAATATCCCGCCAGTTCGCCTTTCTTGCTTTTGGTGTTCGGCGCGGTGTGCACCACCAAATGATAGGCCGGCGCGACCTTATCCAACCGGCGCAGCACGCGCCCCAGCAGCGCTGCCAGTTGCTTGCGGCTGGAGCCCGGCCGCGGCTGCTCGAACAGATGATTGTGCTTCCGGTGCATCACCCAAACTTCGTAAGGCACGCGAGACGCATACGGGCATAGCGCGTAGTAGTCTCCCTGCACGTCCACGATCCGCTTTCCCTGCTTCTCTTCTTGCCGGACAACATCGCAGAAAATGCACCGCTCTTTGTCTTTATACCAGTCATGCGAGGCGTGCAGCTCATATTTGATCCGCCGCGGCACAAATATGGTTGCGGTCACTTCGGAATGCGCGTGGGGCCATTCTTCTCCTGCCGCCACGCCATGATTCTTGAATACGCTCACGTATTTGAATCGCGCATCCTTCTTCAAATCGGCGATCCGCGCGCCCCAGACCCACAGCACCCGCTCAATTTCCTCATCGCTAAACTGCGTCATGCCTTTCTCGTGGCTCGGCGTCTCCACCACGACTTCATGCGCTCCGAGAGGCCCCATTTTGTCGTACATGCCCTCGGCAAGGCGCCCGGGATCACCTTCCACCCGGTACAGGGGGTCAGGATGAGGCACCACGCGCACTTGCCACGGTCCTTCGGCCGGCCAAGTCATAATGTGCTTTAATTTTTCGATCTTTCCGGGCTCAAACGGACACTCGGATATGGATTCGCCGACGACTTCCCGGTGGCCCAGTATGATCCAGCTTTGTGTGATGGGATCTTTTCGGAGTTCCATTCAGGTTTCTTTAGCGGATATTGAAGGCGCCCCTCGGCACACGCCAAGTCCACGGGCAACTTCGAGGAAAGTCGATTTGCAACGCTTGCACAGAGCGCTCTCGCATCAGCGTAGTTTGTTTGTCCCCTCCAAAATTGTCAAGCAACCAGCCACGCAAATAATGGTTTCTTTCTTTCGGCGCACTTGGCCTGCAGACAGGAAACAGATTCGCAAACAGTTCCGCCTCGCTGTCTTCGGCCGCGAGTCCTAAGCACTTCGAATGCCCGGTTTTTTTGGCGGCTGCTCTTTTCGCATGCTATCCTCACGCGAAGCATCACAATTAAACATGGACGCCGACCTTTCATTCATGCAGCTCGCCATCGAGGAAGCCCGCTCCGCAGCCGCCGGCGGTGAAGTCCCCATCGGCGCTCTCATTGTTCATGATGGCAAAATCCTAGCCCGTTCCGGCAACCGCACAATCCGGGACTGCGATCCGACTGCTCACGCCGAAGTCATCGTGATCCGCGAAGCTGCTCGCTTGCTCAAGAACTATCGCCTGGCCGGCACAACCCTTTACGTCACCCTCGAGCCCTGCAGCATGTGCGCCGGCGCCATCATCCAGGCCCGCATCCCGCGCCTCGTCTACGGCGCCGACGATCCCAAGGGTGGCGCTGTCCGCTCCTCTTTCGAAATCCTCACCAATGACGGCCTAAATCACCGGGTAGAAGTCATTCCCGGCGTCCTCGCAGAGGACTGTGCCTCCCTCCTCCAATCCTTCTTTGCCGCCCGTCGCTAACCTCAAGCATTTCTGCCCTTCTGAGCAAGTTGCCGTGATGTCCGCAAGGGTCCGCCGCGACAGTGGTTTCTCGCTCCTTTGGAAGTTACATACCCAATGCGGGTCATCCCCGCAGTGGCAGCGTTAATCAGGCGTGATTGCTGGAAAACGAAACCCTTGCTAGGATTGAACTTGCAACGGCCGCGGAGAGGTGACTGAGCGGTTGAAAGTACTCGCCTCGAAAGCGAGCGTGCGGGAAACCGTACCGTGGGTTCGAATCCCACCCTCTCCGCCATTTTTTCCCTCAATTACAGAGAGATAAGACAGAAAATGCCGGACGATTGCGCCCGGCATTTACGATTTTCGAAAGGAGAAAATCGGTCAGAAATGACAGGATGCGGCGCCCCGCTTCTGCAAATACTTCTGGTGATACTCTTCTGCACGATAGAACGTCGAGGCCGGTGTGATTTCCGTCGCGATCGGCCGCTTAAACTTGCCGCTCGCTTCCAGCGCGGCCACCGATTTCTTCGCGATAGCTTCCTGCTCCGGCGAATGAAAGAAAATCGCGGTCCGATATTGCCTTCCAAAATCCGGCCCTTGCCGGTTTAGTTGCGTTGGATCGTGTGCCTTCCAGAATACGTCCAACAGTTGCGCGTAACTCAATTTGACAGGATCGAAAGTCACTTGCACCACTTCGGCGTGTCCCGTTTCATCCGTGCAAACGTCTTTGTAAGTGGGATTCGGCGTTTCGCCGCCGCTATACCCCACAGCCGTGTCGATTACGCCCGGGACTTGTTGAAAGGCTGCTTCGACTCCCCAGAAGCATCCTGCTCCAAACGTTGCAATCTCTGGCATTTCCCTCTCCTAGGTAAACTGACTTTCGTTTCTGATGGCAGTCAAGCCCTCTTAATTCACTAACATTGGATGCCGGACGACTTGCCAAAGATTCTCCGCCTCTTGCAATCGGTTCTTCGCTGTGCCACGAACCTAAAGATCGCTGCCACGGGCGATCCCTTCTCTGCGATATGCCTCAGCCTTACGACTAGTGCCTCGACGCTCCCGCGAACGTTTTCAACTTTGCTTGCGCCAGTCCCTTGTAAGCGCTATTCACCGAAGCGGCTTGCGTGAAGGCCTCCTTGGCCTCGGCATTTCGTTTCAAATTCAGTAGGGCAAAGCCCAGCCGGTATTGATTGCGCCCATAGCTTCCCTCATCGGTCTTTAAGAGCGGCGCCGCAGATTTGAAATTCTCTACGGCTTGCGCGTTTTCTTTTTTTTGGATGCTTACCTGCCCCAGCGAGCTGAGCGCCAGCCCCTTCTGCAGAGAGACCTGTTGTTGCCACTGCTCGTCGGTAACGCCTTCTGGTTTCGAAGCGCTGGCCAGTAGGGTGATCGCTTTTTTAGCCGAAGTTTCTGCCTTGTCCAGTTGCTCTCCGTTTTCGCTGTAATAGTCCGATAGCAACAGCAGCATCCCGACGTTTTTCGGATCTTTGGCCAGCAACCCATTCGCCACCTCCAGCATTTTCGGTATGTTTTGTGCCTGTTGGTAGGAAGCCGCCGCCACACCGAGCGCCTGATTAGCGTAAGGCGAATCCGGAAAAAACTGCGCGAAGTGCGCCATTAGCGCCGCTCGTTTGGCGGCGTTCGGCGTTCGATACGCCACCATATACATGGCTTGCTCGATGTACGTGATATTGTCCTTGTTGCTCTCGAGCGTCGCGGCCTTTTGCCGCTGCCACGCTTCTGCCTCCATGCCGGCCGGCGCAGGCGACTCCTTGAACCGTTGCAGAATGCCGGGCAGCTTCTCCCCGTAAGCCATCAGTTTTTCGCTATCGCCCTTCTCGCTTGCGGCGCGAATCATGTTCACGGCGTTCGACAGGTTATCGGGATCGAGCGCGAAAAGTTTGTCGCCGTATTCGAATGCCTTGTCGTAGTTTTTTTGCCCGATGTAATAATTTACATAGAGATCGTCGGCCACGATCGCCATGTCGCCCTGGCCGACGCTCGAGGAAAATTTATCGATGAGCGCCAGCTTCTGAGCCGGATCGGAGGCTCCGTTGATTTCCGTCAGCGCGTGGTCGGCGTCCGAGCCCGCCGGGATGGGCACGTACCTGCCGATCTGTTGACCGTTTGCTGAACGAATCGCAAAAACGAGTAACGCCAAAACTCCGATGGACTGCACAATTCGCTTCATCGAGACCTCCACAGGCAGGGAATTGGCTGCATCTTAGCGCTGCTGTGCTTCCGGCGCAAACAAACTTCAGCGAAGAAAGCCTGTGGCTTATCGGGGACGCCTGCGACTACGTTTTCGTCTAAAATGGCGAAGTCTTGCTTGATGTGGAGGAATTCGTGTCCAAGCATGCGTTGAAACTCTTTTGGTCACTCCGAAGGCTGGCTGCTTCCGGAGCAATCGCTGCACTCCTCGTCGTCGGGGCCACACGGCACGTGGTCGCGCAAAACGGGATGAACTCCCACTCGATGGACATGCGGGAGGAAGTCCCTCCAGAAAAGCTGCCTCCCCCGCAGAAACTCACCGGCATCGGAAACGCCCACATCCACATCACCGCGACGCCTGAGGCGCAAATGTGGTTCGACCAGGGCCTGAATTTGCTCCACGACTTTTGGGATTACGAATCCGATCGCGCCTTCGAACAGAGCGTCCGCGTCGATCCGCGATGCGCCATGTGCTATTGGGGAATCTACGAGGCGGAGAAATTCAGCCACAGCAACTCCAAATACTACGCGAACCAGGCATTGGCCAAAGCAGTCAGCCTGAAGAGCCGCGCGACCAAATCGGAGCGCTTGTACATTGAGGCCGGCGCCGCCGCTGAAGCCGCCGAGAAATCCGAAAAGGATAACGAAGGCGCGGGAGAGTCTAAGGAAGTGCAGCTCTACCGTAAGCTCGTCAAACATGATCCCAAAGACATGCAAGCAAGGATTTTTCTGGCAGAAGCGCTCTCGGACGACTACGACGATGACGATCAGCCGCGCGCCGGAGAAAAAGAAACTTTGGCGATCTTGCAAGGCGTTTTGAAAGAAGACCCGGAAAATTCCGCGGCAAATCACTATTGGATTCACGCCGTCGAACCGAGCCAACATCCCGAGCAGGCCCGGCACAGCGCGGAGATCCTCGCCCGCCTCGCACCAAGCTCCGGGCACATGGTCCACATGCCCGGCCATATTTTCTACCGCATCGGCGATTATGCCCGCGCGAAAGAATCCTTTGCCGCTTCGATGAAAGTCGATGAAGCGTACATGCAAGCGCAACACGTGCAAGTCGATGACGACTGGAACTACGTGCACAATCTGATGTATGCCATCGCGAACTTGATGGAACTCGGTGAACTAAACGAGGCCACCGCATTGTCAGCCAAGCTGAAGGACGCCCGAGGCGAGCTTGAAAACACGCTTTATCCCTGGTCTCCTCGCGATGCGATGTCTCGGCTCGATCCGCGCCTACCGGTCGCCCTGCGCTCTGCGGATTGGGCGACGGCTCTTTCCCTTCTAAAGTCCGCCAATCCGCCCGACGCACTCCCGAATCTCCAATTTTTCGCGCGCCAGCTAACAGAATTCGCTCTCGGCATGCAGGCCCTCGATGGTCACGAACTGTCTCATGCTGAAGCGGCCTCGGCGCAGTTCGATGCCGGGCTATGGCGAACTTCGCAGCGATTGAAAGACGAAGAGAACGCCAAGTCTAAAGCGAAAGAAAAGGACAAAAGGAAGCCGGACGCAGGCCCTCCAAAACTGCAAGTGATGCCGGACGCGATGCCCAAGCCCCTCGTGAGCAACTTATCCATCATGTCGCTTGAACTGAGCGCGGGCCTGCTGATGGCCAAAAAGCAGAGCGATGAAGCGAAGAAGCTTTACGCACAAGCCGCGCGCGAAGAAAAAGAACTCGGCTACCGCGAACCTCCCGCCTACATTCGGCCCGTCGGCGAAACGGAGGCAGCCGCCTTTATGGCTGCGTCGGACTGGACGGACGCAAAGACCGCTTACAAAGAAGCCCTCGTCGATCGTCCGCACTCCGGCTTTCCGCTCTACGGCATCGCACTGGCAAGTGAACATGCGGGTGACATCACGGCGGCCACGACAGAATATTCGGAATTCCTGACAGCATGGAAATCCGCAGATTCAAACCTTCTGCAGTTCGCCCACGCCCGCGCCTTCGTCGCTTCTCACACCGCAGTCGCGGCCGGCAAATAATAGCCGTTCCTGTTTCTTCGCAGGAATTTGGCGAACGCAAGTTTTAGCAAAATTAGCAGCCATCCGCGATATCATCCCGTGGAAGCTTGAACGTAAACAACGGTTGGTTCTTATGGCAAATCCCACTTCTCGCGCAAGAATTTCAGCATCGAGCTCCCACCTTTGCAGGCACTCCCGATTGCTGAGCTCTTTGGCGGTCCTAATTATTTGCTGGCTGGCATTGGCCAGCCGAGCCCTTTCCCAAACGGCGCCACCCACTCTATTGGCCGACGTGGATCACCGTACCTCGGTCAGTCTCGATGGAGATTGGCAAACCATCGTGGATCCCTATGGCACGGGCCTCTACACTTTCCACGGACAGCGGCGTGCGGACGGCTTTTTCATGAACCGCCACTACGTGCCCAACGGTCCGCTCGTGGAATACGATTTCGCCAAGTCTCCGACGCTGCGGGTCCCGGGCGATTGGAATACGCAGCGCCCATCCCTTTATTACTATGAAGGGCTGCTGTGGTACGAGAAGGACTTCGAGTACCATGCAAAACCTCACACGCGCACTTTCCTGCACGTCGGCGCTGCCAATTACCACGCCATTGTTTGGGTCAACGCCAAGGAGATATGTGAGGATGAGGGCGGATTCACTCCTTTTGACTGCGAAGTGACCGGCGCGGTTCAGCCCGGGACAAACTTCGTGGTGCTCGCCGTCGATAATTCACGGCATGAAGATGATTTACCCGCGCTTGAATCGGACTGGTGGAATTACGGCGGCCTGACGCGCGATGTCTCCCTCGTCGAAGTTTCCGAGCAGTTTATTGACGACTACGACCTCCACCTGAACCGCAATGATCGGGCCGAAATCGACGGCTGGGTGCATGTCGAGGGCGCGGCGCCGGGTGCCACGGTTCGTGTCGCCATCCCTGAAGCCAAGTTGGACTCCGCGGCCACTGTGGAAGCGGACGGGCGAGCCACCTTCAAGTTTCACGCTACGCACCTCGAGTTATGGTCTGTCGAACATCCAAAACTCTACCGCGTACAACTCACGGCAGGCGCTGACTCTCTCGAAGACGAAATAGGATTTCGCACCGTCGAAGTCCATGGCACGCAGATATTGTTGAATGGACAGCCCGTTTTCTTACGTGGCGTGTGTATCCACGCGGAAGCTCCCTACCGGACCGGGCGTGCCTATAGCAGCCAGGATGTGGACACGCTCTTTGGCTGGGTGCGAGAACTGGGTGCGAACTATGTGCGTTTGGCCCACTATCCCCACGACCAGCGCATGACCAGAGCCGCCGATAAGCTGGGTATTCTCGTTTGGTCAGAGATCCCCGTGTACTGGGCAATCGAGTTTGAAAATCCCCAGGTTTTGTTGAAGGCTCAACAGCAGTTGCGCGAGATGATTCGACGCGATCGCGATAAGGCTTCGGTCATTCTCTGGTCTGTAGCCAATGAAACGCCGAATACGACGGCTCGAACTCAGTTCTTGAAGACCTTGGTGGAAAACGCTCACGAACTTGATCCAACACGGCTGGTGACAGCCGCCTTGCTGGTGCGTACCGAAGGCACCACGAAGATCGTCGACGATCCGCTCGGCCAATACCTCGATGTGCTGGGCGCAAACGAGTACATCGGATGGTATGAGGGCACGCCCGAAAGCGCAGACCAGACCACTTGGAAGATTTCCTATGCGAAGCCTCTCATCATGAGCGAATTCGGCGGTGATGCGAAGGCCGGCCTCCACGGTGATCCTCAACAGCGGTGGACCGAAGAATACCAGGCCAGCATTTATCAGCACCAACTGGTTATGTTGAATCGCATTCCTCAATTGCGCGGCATGACTCCGTGGATTTTGATGGATTTCCGTTCGCCGAGGCGCGTGCTTCCTGGCATACAGGATGACTTCAACCGGAAAGGCTTGATCTCCGATCAGGGCCAGAAGAAACAGGCTTTCTATGTATTACAGAAAGCCTATCGCGATCGTTCCATCGGAAAGGCCGAATAGCGTCTTAATATCTGCGCTTGCCGCGCGTTCGATCAAGCTGCGGAACAGTTCCCGAGTGAGGCGCGTTCACAGCCGATCTGCCAAGTAGGTGCCGCTTGTCGAACTCGCGCCCTCACTCTAGCCTTGAAATTGCAATCCAATTTGTCCCTTGACCGAGCAAGCCCGCGGGAGTATTCTTGGAAATAGGAAAATTCTCAAAAGACGGCAGCCGCTGGCTGCCGTTTTTCTTTTTGTGCCGCTTTCCGCGACTTGAGTGTGAGCCTGGGACCGACGCCAGTGCCAGTCAGTGGGGTGATTCTGCACAATTTCAGTGCAGTTGTAAGCTCTTTAGAATCAATACTTGCAGATAGTCTGTAACCATTGATTCTAAGCAACTTACAAAAATGCTAAGCTATTTAGAATCAATGCTTACAGAAAAGCCCGGGGGGGGGCGTACAGAGGTGGGGGTACAGACCGGGGGGATGGTTGACAGAACAGACCGGGCGCATACCTGACGCTGTTCTTCTATGGCCAGTGCGTGCAAAAGCAAGTAGTAGCCAGATTTGCATGCTGCCGTGAAGGTGATGCCGCCTAAGTGATCCCGCACTCAAGGTCGAGGCGGTCGCTCCGTGTAGGGCCTCATAATGCTCTAAGATACGAGCGATTCGAGAACTTCTTGCTTCACGCCTGTACCAAAGACAATGCACTGCGGATGAAAATTATCGTAGGCGGCGAACTGAAGCAGGGCATTTTTCTCGATTTGAATATGAATTATGGCACTCGGCATCGCACCTCCAATTGCAGAAACGATAGTCTTGCTCATAGATGCTTCTAGAGGCAGGACTACAAAGTCTTGCTTCGGCCTCAGCGTATTTCGCTTGAGAGCAGGTGTCTCCTCCTATGAAGCACCGGGCGTGCTCAATAACCGCAGTCCGCTGAAATCACCCTCGAATGAAATGTGGGCGTCTCCCGCCAGTTCTTCCATCATGGCCAGCAACAAGCGGCGTTTGTCGCGGACGATCCAGAGTCTGCGCTCATTCTCCATGTACGAATCTTACCATCGGCATTCATTCAGGTTCTGATGGCAAGGATTCCTCGGCACAATCACCTTCAATCACCAGTGCCGGTTGACGTGCCAATCGGAAACTGGCTCGCTGCGCCCAATCTGGAAGAATTGACGCCCTGCATATTTCGCGAGACCATGGAAGGTTTGAATGAGGGGAAAAATTGGATCTGGGGCTACAGGGCCGCGTAGCCATCGTCGCGGCCGCCAGCAAAGGACTTGGCCGCGCCGTCGCGGAGGAACTTGCTCGCGAAGGCGCCAGCGTTGCCATTTGCGCCCGCTCCGCGTCCGAACTCGAACAAGCCGCGACTCACATACAGAAATCCACCTGCCGGGAAGTGTTTCATCAAGCCGTTGATGTTACAAATCCCGCCGCCGTTTCTCCTTTCGTCGCCGCCGTGGAAGAGCGCTTCGGTCGCCTCGACATCTGTGTTACCAATTCCGGCGGCCCGCCGTCTAAGCTCTTTGTGGACACCAAACCGGACGACTGGCGCGCCGCCATCGAACTTCTCCTCATGAGCACCGTCTTTTTCGCCAAAGAAGCGCTGCCGCGGATGCAAAAAAATAAGTGGGGACGCTTCATTACCATCACGTCCTCCGCCGTAAAGCAGCCTGTGGACGGCCTGCTGCTCTCTAATTCGATTCGCGCCGCCGTCGCCGGCCTGGCGCGCACCCTCGCAAATGAATACGCCGCATACGGCATTACCGTCAACAACGTTTGCCCCGGCTATACGCGCACTGCGCGTCTCGATAATCTTGCGGCAACTATCTCCGCGCGCACGGGAATGCAGCCGGATGCTGTCTTCGCCGATTGGACCCGCCAGATTCCCGCAGGCCGCATCGGCACTCCGCAAGAGTTTGCATCCGTCGTCGCTTTTCTCGCTTCGGAGCGCGCCAGCTACGTGAACGGCGTTTCCCTCGCCGTGGATGGCGGCATGGTCAGGAGCCTACTCTAACGCTATGAATCTTGCCCAGCGCCACTTTCAACTGTCACTGCTGCCGGAAACTTTTGCCATTGTCGGACTCTCGCCGGGAACGGACATTCCAGGATGGGCCATGCAAGGCTCTTTCTTCTCCGTCACGCGCACCCCCGATGAACTCTCAATGGTCGTCGAAGAATCTCGCGTGCCCGCCGGCGTGCAATCACAGGGCGGCTGGCGCGTCATGAAAGTGCACGGCCCTTTCGTTTTGTCGGAAGTCGGCGTATTGGCCTCGCTTGCCGGACCGCTCGCCGCCGCAAAGCTCAGTGCGTTTGTCGTTTCAACTTTTGACACGGATTACCTGCTTGTGGCCAACGAAAATCTGGCCTCGGCCGTCTCGACGCTCGAGCGGGCAGGACACACTTTCCAGAGGAGCCCGTCCGAATGAGAATTCCAGTATTTGTAAAGGTACGCAATCGTCCGCGCCGTTGCGCCGCGCTCTTCTCCGTTGTCGGCATGCTCGCCATTATTTTCGTCGCACTGCAGCTTCGCGCCGACGAGCCCTATGCCCGCAGCCGCGACTATGACCTGCAGCACTCGCGAATCGCGCTGCGCTTCGATCTCGATCAGAAAAAAATCATTGGCGATGTAACGCATACGCTCACCATCCTTCGCGACGGCACCACGAATATCGTCTTTGACTCCGCCGGTCTCACCATCGGAAGCGTCACCGTCAACAAATCCCGCGCCAAGTTCGAGACCAAGGACGACAAGCTCATCATTCCGCTCTCCTCCCCGGCCCACGTCGGCGAAAAACTTGACGTCACCATTCGCTACGAAGGCAAGCCCAGCAAGGGCCTCTACTTTATCCTGCCCGACAAGGATTATCCCGATCGCCCCAAGCAAGTCTGGACGCAAGGCGAGTCCGAGGACACGCGCTATTACCTTCCGACCTACGACTATCCGAATGACCGCCTCACGACCGAAACTATTCTCACCGTTCCCGATTCCTGGATCACCGTTGCGAACGGCAAGTTGATCAGCGTCTCTGATGGACACAAGGGCATGAAGACTTGGACCTGGCGCGAATCCCTTCCCAGCTCCACCTATCTCATCACCGTTGTCGCCGGCGAATTCGACGAGGTGAAAGACTCCTGGCGCGGCATCCCTGTCGACTACTACGCTCCGAAAGGCCGCGGCGACCGCCTTTCCGTCAATTACGGCCGCACTCCGCAGATGATCGATCTCTTCAGCAGAAAACTCGGCGTCGATTATCCCTGGGAAAAGTACGCGCAATCCATGGTCGATGACTTCGTCGCCGGAGGCATGGAAAACTCCAGCGCCACCACCAACACCAGCTCTTCGCTGCGGAATGCCAAACTCGTTCCTGAGTTTCCCACCGACGAAGACGGCCTCATTTCCCACGAACTCGGCCACCAGTGGTTCGGCGACCTGGTCACTTGCAAGGATTGGGGCGACATCTGGCTCAACGAAGGCTTTGCCACGTTCATGGAAACGGTTTGGAGCGAAGCCCACTTCGGCAAAGACCAGGCCGACTACGAAAGGTGGGAGAGCGCCCGCCAATGGTTCGGGCAGACCAATCTCTATAGCAAGCCCATCGTCCGCTTTGACTTCACCGATTCCGGCGAATTTGACGGCAACGCCTACACCAAAGGCGGCTGGGTTCTTTACATGCTCCGCCACAAGCTTGGGGATGACGCCTTCTATCTCGGCCTGAAGCACTATCTTGAAGTCAATCGCGGCAAAAACGTCGTCACCGCCGATCTCGTCAAGGCCATCGACGGAGCCACGCACACCAACGTCGACCAGTTCTTCAACGAATGGATCTACGGCGCCGGCGCTCCTAAGTTCGACCTCAGCTACAAGTACGACGATGCAAAGCACGAGGTCGCTTTCACCGTCAAGCAAACACAAATCGTCGAAGGCCGCGTCGGTCTCTTCCACATTCCGACGGAAGTTGAAATCACCACCGCCTCCGGACCAAAACTTTTCCCCATCACCGTGTCTAAGGACTCGGAAGTCTTCACCTTTCCGACGGATTCCGCTCCACTCATGGTTCTTTTCGATAAAGGCGGCCACGTTCTCAAATCCGCCGAATTTCACAAAGAAAAAAAGGAATGGCTCTTTCAATTGAAGAACGCCACCGAGCTGGCCGACCGCGCCGATGCTGTCGCCGCTCTCGCCAAACTCAAAGGCAACGACGACGTCGTCGCAGCCCTCGGCGACGCCCTACGCAACGACAAAGCCTGGGGCATCCGCGCCAACGCTGCCGATGCGCTTGGCCAGTTAGGCGGTGCTGCCGCATCCAAGCAACTTATCGACGCGCTCAACTCTGACAAAGAACCGTGGGTGCGCACTCCTATTGTCTCGGCTCTCGGCAGTTTTAAGGATGACCCCGCCATCGTGGCAAAGCTGAACTCCATCGCTGGCGTCGACAGCTCCTATCGCGCCCGCGGCTCGGCTCTGCAAGCCCTCGGCCACCTCAAAGCTCCCGGCGCGCTTGCCACGCTTGATGCCGCCGTCGCCGCCGATTCTCCCGACGGTTTCCTTCGCGACGCCGCGCTCCGTTCCATGGGCCCGCTAGGCGATGACAAAGCCGTCCCGCTTCTCCTCCAATGGTCCGCCCCCGGCAGGCCCATCGATTCACGCACCTCCGCCATCTCGAGCCTTGCTCTCCTTCAGAAGGACAACAAGGACATCACCACGCAGATCGCTTCCTATCTCAGCGAACCGCACTTTCGCGTCCGCATCGCCAGCATCTTCGCGCTCGGCGCCCGCGGCGACGCTGCAGCTGTTCCCGCTCTCGAAGCTCTTCTCAAGAGCGACGACCTCAGCATCGAAATGGCTCCGATGATCAAACGCCAGATCGCCCGTTTGAAAAAGCCCGCGGCGGGCAAAGGTGCCGCTTCAGGCGAAGAAGGTGAAGAGGGCGAAAGCGCTGCAGCATCCTCCGCCGCCGGCAATGATCAAGGCTCCGTAGCGAAGCGCCTCGACCGCCTCGAGCACCTCATGCAAGAAATGAACGGCCGCCTCAAGACCATCGAGACGCGCCTCCCGCCGCCAAAGCAATAATCTTCTGTCACGCTAAATAACTTGGGCGCCGACTGGATTCGGCGCCCACTCTTCTCCGTGTTCTCTGCGGCCTCAGCGATCTCTGTGTAAAAATCTTTTTCCTTCTTTTTCTTTACATCTTTATGTCCTTACTTCTTTGACTCCGGCTCCGCCAGTAAAATCCGCAGGTCCCGCAAATTATTCCCCGTGGGCCCCGTAACGATCGTATCCCCCAGCCGCGCAAAATAGCTATACGAGTCGCTCTCCCGGAACATGTACCGTGCATTCATTCCCATCGCCCGCCCCCGCTCCAGCGTCTCCCCGTCCGCCACAGCTCCCGCCGCCGGACTATTCCCATCCACTCCGTCCGTCCCCGCACTAAGTACCGCGATCTTTTTCCCCGCGATTTTTTTTACGCAAGCCAGCACAAACGCCGCGTTCCTCCCGCCGATCCCTTTCCCCTTAACCGGCGAACTCACTTCTCCATCGGCAATCACCGCTACGCGCTGCCCGGGATTTGCCTTCTGCACTTCTTCAAGTTGTTCCAATAAATACTCCGCCGCTTTTTCCACCGGCCAATCGTCCGTCGTGTTGTCGCAGCACGCCACGAACCCCTTCCCCTCCGTAGCGTGATGCGCTGGATGAAACAAGTCATCCAACCCAAGCAGCAGCGAATAATGAGCGTTGCGGAAAGCCGCGTCGCCCTCTTTCGGAGTCTCAGGAATTTGGGTTTCGTCCAGCCAGCGCAAAAGCGCCGCCGGCAGCTTTCCCCTCAATGAAAACTCCGCAATGACGCGTTGCACGTCCGCAATCGTCGTCGGGTCCGGCAGTGTAGGCCCGGAAGCCAGAGCCGATTCTTTTCCAACGGGCACATCGCTTACCGCTAGCGTAATCTTTGTCGCTCGCCCCGCGGCCAGTGCAAGTCTTCCGCCCTTTACCGCAGAAACATGCTTCCTGACCGTGTTTATCGCGTCGATCGGCGCGCCGCACGTCACCAACGCGCGATGAAGTTGCCGCACGTCCTCAAGTGTCTGCCGCGCATCCAGCGGCAACTCCACCAGCGCCGACCCTCCGCCCGACAGCAGAAAAAACACCACCGTTTTTTCGTCGCACGCCTTCAGCGACGCCAGAATCGCCTCCGCCGCCTTCCAACTTTGCTCGTCCGGCGTTGGGTGCCCGCCAACGAAGTACTTCATTCCTTCCGCGGCTGGCAGCGGAGGGGTCGGGGCCGACACAATTCCTTCAAATCGAAAGGATCCGCTCAACAAACTCGCGAACCCCTCAACCATCGCATGCGCCGCCTTGCCAATGGCGATCACTCGCACGCTTGTAAACGCGCGCAGATCCACATCCGCATCTTCCAGACGCAGCACTGTTCCCGCAAGCTGCAGTTTCCTCTGCATCGCCTCGGGAATATCGATCGCCGAAATGGTTTCTTGGAAAATCCGGCGGGCAAGCTGCTTTAGTTCCGCCATACGAGAATTGCCGCCAATCTTTTATTCTGCTTTCAGCACTTCTGGATTCAGCACGTTCGGCGGCCGCTGCCCTTTGAAAAGCGCCACCACATTCTCCGCCGCGATGCACGCCATCTTCGTCCGCGTTTCAATCGACGCCGACGCGATGTGCGGTGCCAGCACCACGTTCGGCCTCTTCAACCCTAGATGGATGAACGGCTCCTTCTCAAACACATCCAGCGCCGCTCCCGCGATCTTTCCGCTCTCCAGCGCATGCACCAGCGCCGCTTCTTCCACCACTGGCCCGCGCGACGTGTTGATCAAGAACGCCGTGGGCTTCATCTTGGAAAATCTCGGCGCATCAAACAGTCCGCGGGTCTCCGGCAGGAGCGGCACGTGCACGCTCACGAAATCCGAATCCGCCAGCAGGCTATCCATCCCCCGATATTCCGCGTTCAATTCTTTCTCCGCCGCTTCCGGCGCTCGCACCGCATCCGCATAAATCACTTTCATCTGGAACCCGGCAGCCCGCCGCGCCATCGCTCTTCCAATCCGTCCGAATCCCACGATTCCCAGCGTCTTGCCCCACACGTCCGTTCCCACAAGCTGGTCCAGGTCCCAGCCTTTCCAATTCCCGGAGCGCGCCAGCGCCTCTCCTTCAATCAGCCGCCGCGCCACCGCCATCAGCAACGTCCATGCGAAATCCGCCGTCGTCTCATCCAGCACGCCCGGCGTATTCGTCGCCACCACGCCGCGCTTCGTGCACGCCGCCACATCAATATTGTCGAATCCCACCGCCACATTTGCCGCAATCCGCAAGTTCGGCGCCGCGCTCAATAATTCCAGGTCCACTTTCTCCGTAAGCAGGCACACCAATCCTTCTTTGTCCTTCACCCTCCGAAACAATTCTTCCTTTGAAATCCGTTCTGGTTTCGCCCAATACTCAACCTCGCAGCTAGCATTCAAAATCTCCTGCGCAGCCGGAAACAGCGGGCGCGTCGCCAGCACTTTCGGTTTCGCCATCGTTCTCCTTTTCCGGCCTTCCGCAATTTTTAGAAAAATACACTAACACACTCCGCCAACGGGCCGCTCGCGGTTGATTGAGCCCACTTGGCCGTGCACGACCAGCCGTCTACTATCCGGCTGCACACGCCACGGCGGGCGATCGAGGCTCAGCGTTCGCCGATCAAATATCGGCAACCCTTCTGCCCCATTTTGGCCGAATGTGAGACCCCCGCTGGAACGTCGCAGCGCGTGCCCGCGCGATATGTCTCCGCGCGGCCGTCCATAGTCAGTGTCATCTCGCCGCTCAAGATGATATGGGCAGTTTCCTTCTCATGGGTATGCTCTGGATAAAACACGTTTGGCCCATCCTGCCAAACGTATGTGTGGGCAAATCCGTCGCGCGCCAGTTGTTTCGCCAACGCATGCTCGTCCATTCCCGTATTGTATAGCGCGTGTCGCACTGCGCGCCGCTCCAAACCTTCTCAGGGATATCCTTTATCTCCAAACACGGCAACGCCTTTTCCGCACTGATGGGGACAGATGCGGAAAGGGCGTGCCGTCTTCAGGAGAGAAGATCGGTGTTCTGCTCGCGCCAGCTATAACTGCAATTTCCGGCGCAAGGTTGCGTTTCTTAGTTGTCGCTCGGAGGCGGCGGAGGCGGCATCGGCTCGCGGCCTCGATGGCCTCGCTCGCCCGCCTGCACCGTGTAATCGGCCGGCACCGTAAACAGCGTGGCCGCCGGCTCAGTCCTCTGAATGCTCGTTACCGTATAAGTGGTCGTTCCAAAACGCGGATCGGTCCGCGTGCTCTTCATCACGATCTGCAGGTCCGGCGAATACCACCGTTCGGAAACCACTTGCAGCGGTTTATCGTTTCCGATCTGTCCTGCCGGGATAATGTGCGTAATCCGCGTTCCTTCCGCGACCACGCCATTCATGGTCTGCGTTCCCAGCGATTCCTTTTTCAGCAACCCGTCGGCTTCTTCCTTTTGCTCCCGCGCCTGCATTCTCGTTTCGAATGCCGGGGCCGATCCTGCATTCGCGCCGTTCCCGCCATGCGTGTGGAATGCAGACTTGTGCGCCACTTTTCGTTCGGCATCCAGCATGATGTGCACGCCCGCCACCGGATCGGAAATCGTTACCATCGTCCTCGGCGTTCCCGACGCGGAAAGCGGGCCGAAACCGGTGAATGTCGCTTCATGGCGCAACCTGCCCTGACTGTCACGGTACGTGGTCACTTGCGAAGTGCGGTGGATTAGCGAGCCGTCTTGCAGTGTCTGCGTCGTTTCCGACGTGGCCGTGGCCGAGAAGGGCGCACCCGTGACCGTTTTTCCGCCGTGCATTCCTTCAAAGCCCATCAACTCCATGGGCGCGCCGAAGGGAGGACCACCGTCAGGTCCGCGCCTCTGCGCTTGTACCGCCATGGCGCTCAGCACCAGCGCTCCGCCCACTGCCAGACACATTTTTATCTGCGAGTTCATTATTCCTTCTCCTCTTCTCTCCCAGGCCGCGCTGTATTGTTCACCGCGGCAAACTCGTTTCAGTTTTCTTCCTGCGCCAGTCGCACAGCTTCCGGCAGGCCATCGCTTCCAACCAGCAAATCCACCTGGATCCAGTCCCCGGCACGCTGCTCATTCACGGGCAATCCCAGCGCCCCGAGCGACCCGCGCTGCATCCTGACACGCAAAATCTCCGCCTGTTCCGTCAAGTCCGGTGCGCTTCCCGGCAGCGGCGTAAAATCCCCCAAATCATCTCCACTGGAGAGTGCGGCGGAGAGATTGTCCGATGCCTGGATCTGCCCGGCCGCTGCGTCGATTACCGGCGGATGGCTCGGCGTTGCCAACGATCTTCTTGCGACATCCACGCGCCCCGACTGCTCCCAGTTCCTCCAGCTTATGGCCCCGAGAATCAAGGCCGCGGCAGCCAAGGCCCATGCCGTCACCATCGCTCCACGCCGCACCGCCATCGTGCGATGCCGCGTGCGATACTCCTGCCGCAGGCGCATTTCCACGCGCGCAGGCGCAACAGCCCCTGAAGTTTCTTCGCTCAGCGCCCGTAATTCTTCCTTCGCTACTTGCCAGGACTCCTGCAGCGCCGCACAGCGCGGGCAGTGGCTTACGTGCGCCAGCGCTGCCGCTCTCTCAAGCGAATCCAGTGTGTCGTCGCGATCCAAGTCGAGTACGATTGCTTCCACTTGCTCGCAATTCATTTGTTGTTTCCCAAGTGTTTCCAAGATCCGTTCACCTCGCCACTTTCATGCGCCGAGGTACGTCGCGCAACATTTCCAGCTTGGCAAGCAGCAGAGCGCGCCCGCGGTGCAGCCGGGAACGTATCGTGCCAATCGGGCAGCCGGTCATCTGCGCCGCTTCCTCGTAACTCATCTCTTCCAGCTCACACATCACTACCGCCTCGCGAAATTCCGCCGGTAAATCCAGCACTGCCGCTCTAACTTGGTGCATGCGCTCCTGGGTCTCTACCCACTTCGCAGGAGTGAAATTATCCTGCAATACGATTCCCGCTCCGGTTCCGTCTTCGTTCTTCTCTTCCAGCGGAACCTCGCGAGGGATCCGCTCCAGATGTTTCATCACGCGGTTCCGCGCAATCCCAAAGAGCAGCGCGCCCAACGACCCACGTGTCGGATCATATTTTTTCGGCGCGCGGATCAAAGTCATGAACACGTCCTGCACAATCTCTTCCGCTCCCCAGGCGCTGCCAGTCATTCGCAGAGCAAACCTATAGAGCGCGCCCTGATGCCGCCGGTAGAGGAGAGCAAAGGCCTCCTCATCACCCTTCGCGGCACGCCGCAACAGAAGGTCGTCTCTTTCGTGAGCTGCGATCCTCGTCTCTCCTGCTACGGCATCTGAGCTTGTTCGAGTTGCGTCTGCTGCCTTCGTCTTTATTTCCCGGCCCACCCCAAAAAAGTTCCCGGCGTGGCTGAACGGGGGACTCTGCCCGTTGGCAAGTTTCGGTTTCACAGTGGTTTAGACGTGTGTGGCGCTTTGTGCGTGTCGGCCCAGGGTACCCCGGGGAGAAGTTTGGCTTAATTGGACAGGAACGAACTCAGCTCGGCCGGGGCGAACGAAAATTTTGCGATTCCGATGCTGCCTCACGGGTACTAGAAGGTCTTTTGAGGTTTGAACATGCGCGCTGCAATGCGGGCCACAAGACCGCGAGAGACAAGCCTCTGCCCGAGCACGCCGAGATAATTTCCGAGCCCCGAGATTACATAACTTTTGCCGGCGGCCATCGCGCGCAATCCGATCCGCGCCACTTTCTCCGCGGTCTCTCGATTCGCCCTCGTGGCAGCGATATGCGCCTGTCCGGCGACTGCCGAGAACTCCGACTCCGTCGATCCGGGACACAGCGCGCAAACTCGCACGCCGTAGGGCTTCATCTCTTCCGCGAGCCCTTCCGCGAAAAGCAGGTCGAACGCTTTTGTCGCGGCGTAGGTCGAGATATATGGAACGCTTTGAAACGACGCGGTCGACGCAAGAATCATGACGTCGCCGTGGTGTCGTGCAACCATTTCCGGAAGATAGAGCCGCGTCAAATGCACCACGGCGGCGCAATTCACCTGCACCATGTCCGTAAGCCTGCTCGCTTCGACCGTAGGAAATTCGCCGTAGACGCCAAAACCAGCGTTATTAATCAGCAGCTCGACTTCAATTCCTTGCTCTTTCGTGAATTGAAATATCTTTTCCGGCGCATCCGCCTCCGTCAGGTCGGCCACAAATACTTTTGTTTGGATTTTGTGCGACGCCGCAAGGCTTTGCGCCAGTTCGTCCAAGCGCTCGCGCCGCCGCGCGGTCAAAACGAGGTTCGTACCGCCGCGAGCTAGTTCTTCAGCGAGCGCCTTGCCGATTCCCGCGCTCGCTCCCGTTACCAGCGCCCACTTCCCGGACCACGGTGTCATTCCATGCCTCTCTCAAAGAGAGAATCAGCGTATCACGGAGTTGTCGATGAACTGTTCGCCAGAAAAAACCACACCCGGACTTCCTGCGCCAACTTCTAGTTCGCAGCACGCGCGGTCTGCGTCAATCCGGCATCCTCAGCGGCAACGCGCCCGATGACGGACCAGTCCTTATCCTGATTTCCGCGCGCCATCGCCGTGATAAAGCGGTCGCGCACCACGCTCGCGATGGGCATCGGGACGTTCGCGGCTTCCGCGGCTTGCAGCACGAGGCGCACATCCTTCAAACCGAGCGGCAGCAAAAAGCCTGCAGGCTCATGCTTTCCTTGAACGATCAATTCGCCGTAGGTCTTATACACAGGTGCGTTAAACAGCGTGCTCGTCAAGAACTCCATAAGCGCGCTCGCATCGAGACCCGATTTTCTTGCAAACGCCAGCGCTTCCGAGAGCGATTCGAGCACCGATCCAATCAGAAAATTTCCAGTGAGCTTTACAACGTTTGCCAGGGATGGACGCTCGCCGGCCACGAATAGCTTCGGCCCCATGGCTTCAAAAAGGGACTTACATTTTTGAACGACCGAATCAGGGCCGGCAACTACAACCGCCAGGCGCGCCGCTTCCGCCGCATCGGGACGCCCGAAAACCGGAGCCGCCAGATAGGCTTGCCCTGCTTTTGCATGAGCCTCAGCGAGACGATCGCTCAAAGCCACGCTGATGGTGCTGAGCGAAACGTGCACCGCGCCGCGCGGGAGAGAAGCCAATATTCCGCCTTCGCCGAACACCACACTTTCCAGCGCCGCATCATCCGCCACCATTGTGAACACCACTTCGCGGCGGCAGGCTTCGGCTATCGAACCCGCGACAATCGCGCCATCGGCGCGCAGCGCTTCAGCCCGCTCCCGCGTCCGGTTGTACACGGTGACGCGGTGCCCGGCGCGCAGCAAACTCTTGGCGATCCCCGTTCCCATTTTTCCAAGACCAATCAGTGCGGCATCCATTTCCAGCGCCTCCAATTTTCGGAATTCACTTCACGTTATTCGCTTAAGGTCATTCACGTCGCGCTACTCACATCTCTACTGTTTCATTCGATTCCGCAGAATCCTTCGCGGGTGCATTTTTTGCCGAACGCCAGACCGCATCGCGAACGCGCCCGCCCTCTCTCTTCATGCGATCCATTAGCCGCTTGGCCCAGACAAATTCCGCCGCCAACAAGCCCAATCCGAGAAAGATCACCAGCCATCCCGGCCCTGGAGTGACCAGCATCACGATGCCAATCAGCAATAGTGTGAAGCCCCCAACGATTCGGGAAAGGCGGCGGACTTGCTCAACAGTGCGAAGGATCATGGCAAAATGTGGAGCGCAACTTTCCGGCTAGAGGGAGGTCTAATCACGATTGAGCTTCCTCTTTATGTTGACCTTTCCAGGAGATTCACGCAAGAGCGCACAACCTTGTTCACCGCGAGACTCGAGAGCAACAGCAGGCGGGACTGCAAGAACAAGCCAAGGGGTTGAGCCAAGAAAGGTCTTTACATCAGGCACAAGTCCGAGGTGCGTCAAAGAGGTGGGGCAACCACAAGCTGATTTCTAGAACCGAATGTACTCGACTGAAGTATGGCGGAGAGGGTGGGATTCGAACCCACGGTAGGGGTTAACCTACACACGCTTTCCAAGCGTGCGCCTTAAACCGCTCGGCCACCTCTCCCGCGACGGACGCAACCTTAACAATTTAGCAGAAACTCGCGTTGCGCGCACAATTCACCGGCTCGTGGAATTGGAAGGATACCTTGTTACCGCTTGGGGGGCCAAATGCCCGTGTCCGAAGAGCAGCAGCAGATGGCCAGCTTCGCACATTCTTTTGGCTCTGCTAAACTGTTGGCAGCGGTTCCGGGATCGTCTAATCGGTAGGACATCAGCCTTTGAAGCTGAGTATCGTGGTTCGAGTCCACGTCCCGGAACCAAGCTCTTCCCGTCCTCTGCGCAACATCGCACTAAGCAGCGAGCAGCGGCAAATACCACTCCATCAAGATGACCCGTTAGGTGGATCAATTGACGGCGGCACTCTGGATGATCTTCCGGATAAAATCGGCTTCGTCTTGGCTGTAGGGTTGGCCGTTGGTGCGGAAAATTTCGTGGAACCAGACGGCTGGTTCGCGATCCGTATAGGGATGCTTCCAGGAGTCCCACGGCAAGTAGGTCTGCGTTTTGCCGGCGACGAGCCCCCAATTGATGGCCGCGACGTGGTATTTCTTTGCGATGGGCAGCGTGCCTTGAAACGTGCTGCCATTTCCCCGGGCCATGTATTCCGTGCAGAGAATGGGGCGTTGATACTGCTGCAGCGACAGAACTCGCTTTTCGAACACGTCCGGCGGATCGTAGCTGTGGAATGAAATCACATCGGAGGAGGCCAGCTGAATTTTCTCCATCGGGCCAAGCTTCTCGAGAGACGACCAATCTCCCTTCCAAACGCCGCTTGTGAGCGGCTGCGTCGCGCCCGCCTCGCGAGCCCACTCAAACACTCTCGGCAAGAGCGCGAGGACGAGTTCCACTTTGTTGGGCGGTTCTAAGCTGGCATAGCTGCCGTCGTTCGTATTGTCCGGCTCATTCCAAACGTCCCAGCCGAGAATTCTTTTGTCGTTGGCGAAGGCGCCGACCACGCCTTTGACGTAAGCCTCGAGCCGCGGATATTCAGAGGGATTTCTGAGCGCATCCGCCCCAGGGCTTTGCACCCAGCCGGAATTGTGGACGCCCGGTCTGGGAGCACGTTGCTTTCCGAGTTTAGGATTTGGGTCCCAGCAGGAATCAAAGAGCACAAACAGCGGCTTGATTTTATGCTTCTGCGCGATGGTCAGAAAAATATTGATGCGCTTCTTGAAACCTTCCGGATCTTGCTTCCAGAGCAAGTCATGCAAGAAAACGCGCATGGTGTTCAAGCCCAGCGATTGCGCCCAACCGAGTTCTTGGTCGATGCGCTTAGGATCGAAAGTATCGGCTTGCCACATTTCGAGCTCGTTGATGGCCGTGGAAGGAATGTAATTGCTGCCAACGAGCCACGGTTGTTGTGCGTACCAGTCCTTCGCGGTCTGCTCCGTCCAACGGGCTGTCTGCGCATCGCAGCGCAGTGCGATTCCGAGACTGAAGAACACACTCAATAGGACGAGAAATTTCTTCATTTCAGAACGCCCCTGCTTTTTGCAGGGCAGCCTTCATCCCGGCCCAGCTCTGCCTGCTGGACTCCTCGGCCGTGCCAGCGCCGCGCCAGTGCGTTTCCAGACTGACAGCAAAGCGGTAGCCGTCGCGCTTGAGCGCGGCAAACTGGCCGGTCCAATCGATGATGCCGCGGCCCATCGCGGCCCACGCAAAACCTTTGCCGTCCGGCTTTTTTGCGACGTCCTTGCAATGGCAGTGGCCGATGCGTTCCTTCGGCAGCAGCGCATAGCCATCCGGATAAGCCTTCTCACCGCGCGACGCAGCGTTGCCCGGATCCCAGTTCAGCATCAGAGATGGAGACTTCACCTCGGCAAGGAGTTTGGCCGCTTCGGCGCCGGTCGCAGTGTTGCATGCGGGTTCATTTTCGAGCAGCAAAATCACGTCCTTCTTCCCTGCCACTGCAGCGGCCGCAAGCAACTTTTCGTTCATCGCCGCACGATATGGCGTCTGATCTTCGAGCCGCCAAAAATCGAAGCAGCGCACGCGGTCAGTCTGGAAAACCTTCGCCAGCTCGATGCTGCGCTCGAGGACTTCGTCCTGCTGCGCGTAAGTGAAATCTGCGCCGAACTGCGGGTGCTTGGGACTGAATTCGGATTTCGGCGCACCCGGCCAATCCACTTTGAAAAGCGGGCTAGCGATGTCCGTCACGCGCAATTTGTATTTTTCGAGGATGCGGCGCGATTCGGCGACCTCATTGGCATCGAGATTGAGAATGTTTTTGTTCCACATGCCGCGCAGCTCGATCCATTCGAGGCCAAACTCGCGCGAAATAACTTCGCACGCGTGGCCGAAGTCCTGATTCACTTCATCGTTGATGACTGCAACGCGGAACGGCGAATTCATACCTGCAACCCCAGCTCTTCTTCTCGACGCTTCAACGTGCGAGAGGTCCGCCGGCGGATCAGCCAGCTCCCGAGAAGATAGCGAGACTTCAGGAAAAGCCGCCGCGGCTGCCAAAGCCCCCATGCCTGCCAGAAACTCACGCCGTGGTTTGTGAGACTTCATTGACGCTCCTTTCCGCTCCTTGTATTCGGACAAGATACCGCAAGCTGCGGCGTATGGACAGTATTCTCGGCGGGAAAATTGGAGGTTGGGCACCGGCGGCGGGAGGAGCGTTTGCCAGCGGCTCGATCAGACCGTATGATTTTATCGAAACAGGGTTGCGCGTTGCTAAACGAGCGGCTCGAGGTCTTGATGTCCCAGGAAACCGCACAAAATCCTCAACACATCAATCCCTGGATCATCGCTGTCGCCGTCATGCTCAGCACTTTCATGGAAGTGCTGGACACCACGGTCGTAAACGTTTCACTCCCACACATCGCCGGCAGCCTTTCGGCAACCGTCGAAGAAGCCACCTGGACGCTGACTTCCTATCTCGTCGCCAACGCCATTATTTTGCCGCTCACGGGCTGGCTCTCCAATTTTTTCGGCCGCAAGCGCATGCTGATGTTCTCCGTAACCGGCTTCACGATCGCGTCTTTCTTGTGCGGCCTCGCTCCCAACCTTCCGTTCCTGGTTGCCTGCCGCATCATCCAGGGTGCTTGCGGCGGAGGCTTGCAGCCCATTTCGCAAGCCATCCTGCTGGAATCCTTCCCGCCGGAAGATCGCGGCAAGGCCATGGGATTCTGGGGACTGGGCATCGTGGTCGCGCCGATGCTCGGCCCGGTCCTCGGCGGCTGGCTTACTGATAGCTACTCCTGGCGCTGGGTGTTTTACATCAACGTTCCGATTGGAATCGCATCCATCGTCATGACGTCGCTGTTTATCTTCGATCCTTCCTACATCCGCCGCGCTTCGCAAAAAATCGACTACTGGGGCATCGGCATGCTCGCGGTCGGAATTGCCGCGCTGCAGATTGTTCTCGACAAGGGGCAGGAAAAAGATTGGTTCGGCACTGATTGGGTCACCGTCCTCGCGATAATTTCTGGTGTCGTCCTTCTGGCATTTCTTTTCTATGAGCTTCATATTAAGGATCCCGTCGTCAATCTTCGCGTCTTCACCAACCGCACCTACTCGACAGGCGTATTCCTGATGTCGTTGCTTGGCGTCGGCCTCTATGGCACCACTGTGCTGATCCCTCTGATTCTCCAGACGCTCCTCGGCTATCCCGCCCTGCGAGCCGGTCTCGCCATGGCGCCCCGCGGTCTTGGCTCCTTTATCGCCATGCCGCTTGCCGGCATATTCATCGCCAAGTTTGATCCGCGCAAAATGCTGACCGTGGGATTGATCGTGTGCGGCTTCACGCTCTTCCAAATTTCCCGCCTGAGTCTTTCCGCCGGCTACTGGGACTTCTTCTGGCCGCAACTCCTTATGGGTCTATCGCTCGGTCTGATCTTTGTCCCTCTCACCACCATCAGCATGGCGCCCATTCGCAAAGAAAACATGGGAAACGCCACCAGCCTGTTCAATCTCGTACGCAATTTGGGAGGCAGCATCGGCATCTCCGCCGTGAGCACCATGCAGACTCGTTTTCAGCAGCGGAACATCAGCATACTCGGCGCGGACGTCAATCCGTACAGCCTCAGCGCGCGGAGCGCGATGAAGTCGCTTCAAGGCATGTTCGTTGCAAGAGGATCGGACATTGCCACCGCCGCCAATCAGGCGCGCGCCGTGATGTTTGGCCTGGTCGAGCGGCAAGCCAGCATGCTCGCCTACAACAGCATCTTCCTGATTCTGGCGGGATTATTTGTGTTGATGCTTCCGTTTATTTTTTTGATGCGTCGCCCGCAAGGCAAGGGCGGCCCGCTCGCGCTGCATTGAGGCGTTTCAACGCTCGCGCATTAAGCAAAGCTCTCCGCGCGATTCTCGCGGAGTTTGCAGCGATTCATTTTGGTTTGACGCAAAGCGCTCTTGAACGCCGGGCTTCGGGGGATTTCCGGTTACTGCTCTGGGTCGAACGGAATGGGCCCGGTCAGAGGTTCCATAATCTCCTCGGTCACGGTTCCCGATTCTTTCTCCGCGGTTTTATCCAACTTCCGCTGCACGCGCCGCTCTTCCTTCATTTTTCTTTTTTCCATGCGCTTCATTTCTTTTTGCCGCTTCTGAAATGTCGTGGTCATACGCTCTCCTCATAAGCGGTGTGCGGGGCGGCGTACGCCGCCGCCGTCAAGCTACCTCGCGTTGCCTTACCAGCGCGGTTCGCGCGGCTGGCGCGCTGATTCGCGGTAGTCCTCGTTCGAAAAACGATCGCGACCGCCGCCGCCGCCCTTGCCTCGGCCACCGCCGCCGCCGCTCCCTCCGCCGCCCGGCCTTCCAAAATTCTTCGGCCCGCGTGGCGCTCCGCCCTCGCCCTTAGGCCGCGCTTCATTGACCTTCAAGTTGCGCCCGCCCAATTCCTTGCCATCGAGCCCGGCCATGGCCTTAACCGCTTCCTCATCGTTGGGCATTTCCACGAACGCAAACCCCCGCGCGCGGCCAGTTTCCCGGTCCATCGCCATGTGCACGCGCGTCACTTGTCCGAACGGCGTGAACAAGTCGCGCAGTTCGCCTTCCGTGGTCTGAAAACTCATGTTGCCTACAAACAAACTCTTCATCTTGACTCTCCCTGTACTCTTCGAAGCACCATGAGTGCAGGATCCCGGCAAGCTTCCGCTTCCAAGACACCACGATACACTGGCCTAAAATTGGCTGAAATCAGTGGAGGGAGGGCCAAAAAGCGCGCCCTTCAAGGAGTTCAGGCAACCCTACTTCGGGAGTCTACACGAAGACAATAGCACATTTGGCCGCGAAACCCTTCACGCTCATTTTGGCCGGGCAAAGAGGCATTTGCCCCGCTGGTGCGTTAGCTCTTCAGAATTTCGCCTACGGCGCGCCAGGCCTGATCGATAGCCTCATTTGTGTATGCGTTCGCGCCTGCGTCGGAATTCGCAATCGCAATTTTGCCAAACGGTTTCCGGCCGATCACCCACGGCTTCTCTTCCTCTTTCCAGTCGGGATCGAAAAGCGTGTTCGGCGTATACGCATAGCCGTGCGCCCAGCGATTCACGGTGATGCCTTCGATGTCCCGCACGGGATCGAAACCCGCTCCTCCGAGCATTCTTCCAAGTTGATCTCGCACGTTGCGTTCGAATTTTGAAAAGGGCGTGACCATCAGTTCCATGCGGCCGGAGCGAAACTGATCGCGCATCGGCAGCCCCGGCTTGCACGGCGTACGGAGCATGAAAAGCACCATTGATTCTTCGGGCTTGCTCGGAAAGGAATATTCGCCGATGCTCACCGGGAAATCGAGCGCCGTATAGGTGTGATATCCGCCAGGCGCCACGATGTGATGCACGCCCAGCTTCGCGAACGAAGTCCAATTCCGCAGCGCCACGTGCGTATACACCAGCGGCGTCTTCACAAGATAAGACAGCGCTTCCCGCTGCTTCTGCGGCAGCTCCGGGCAAATGTACGGAATCATCATGTTGTAGCATGCCAGCACGCAATTCTTTGCCTGCACCGACTGCAACTTCTTCCCGCGCATGTAGGCGATGTCTAGTGTTTTCGGCGCGTCGCTTGTTCCGGAGTGCTGGACGTGCATCACGGTGGTATTGAGCCGGATGCGCACTGGCGCGCCATCCACATCCAGCTTGCCGTAATCCGCTCGCGCCGTAACCACGTCGTCCATCGAATGCCCCGGCATCGCCGCCGGAATTAGCGCGCGCACCAGCAGCCGCGCAATCGATGCATTGCCGTCCGGAAAATGAAAAATGTAAGGCTCTTCTTTTTCATGCTCGCCGATACCCAGGCCGTCAAAGCCCGGATACGTGAACGAATTATAGTCGTCTCCCGATTCGAAGCAGCCGAGCGCGGGGACCGCGTCGATGCCCACACCGTACAAATCATGGGGAAATGTCTGAAAAAAAGGCAGAGCCTCGGGATGCACCTTGCAGAATTTCGTCAAATAATTCGCATAGCTGATCTTCGAAAGCTTTTCGAGCTTCTCTTCTTTCGACAATCCTGCGAGGTAGTCCACCTTCTCCGTATACACTCGCGCGATGTCCTGCTTTGCCACGTCCGAAAGCGGCGCCTTCGCCAGGAATTCCGGCCACGCGGTTGCATTCATGCCGGTGATCAGCCGGTCTTCGCCAAAGGTCTCTTTGTCGAAAAACGCCGCCGTCCCCATCTTGGAGTAGAGATTCCGATCGTAGTCCTTGTAAAAGCGCTCCGTATCGACGCCAATCTCTTTAATCAGGCTTTTGGCTACTTCGCTGTATTTCCCGGGACTCTCGATGGATTGCGTCCCGCCGTAACTCAGCACCATGCGATTTCCCGCGCGAAACTCGTTGCGCTTCGCGTGCCCGCCAAAATCGTCATGATTATCGAGAATCAGAATCCGCGCGCCGGATCCCGCATTCTTCCTATAGAAATACGCCGCCGCAAGCCCGCTGATGCCGCCGCCAACAACCACCAAATCGTAGGTTTCGCCCGTCTTTACTGCCGGGCCATCCGTATTCCACCTCTCGCCATCGCGCAGGGCGTGCGCATACGTATAGGTACCATCGTGGTTCCCGCGCATGCCCATCAGCGCCGGGGGATAGTAATTCGCTGCTTTTTCCGGCGAGTAGTCTTCCAGCGCCGCAGCCGCCAGAAGCGTTTCTGCACCGACCGCACCGCCTGCCAGCGTCCCTCCCACACCGATAGCCACACCGTTCAGAAAATCGCGCCGCGTAATCGGGCAACGCATCCCCAGTTCGCGGTCCTTCTTTTCCTCACTCATGTGTGGAATTATAACGCACTACAACACTACTCAAGGTACGCGTCTCCGTGCCCTCTGTGAACTCTGCGTCCTCTTTGTAAATATTTTTTCTTGGTTTTCTATGGGTGCGAGGACCTACAACTCCCGCAAAGCCGTAGCCACAGGCAACCGCGCCGCCCGAATCGCCGGAAAAATCCCGCCAATCACTCCCATCGCCAGCGCAAACACCACGCCCATCACCATCAGGTCCGGCGTAATCTTGAACGCGAACGCCAAGTTGGAAAATGTCTGAAAATTGATCGTGCTGGTAGTCAATCCATTCAGCCGCAGCACCGCCAAACAACCCAACACCCCACCCACAAACGAAATCAAAAGCGCCTCAATCAAAAACGAAAAAACCACCGAAGGCCCGCCAAATCCCAGCGCCCTCATCGTCGCAATTTCCCGCCCGCGATCCGCCACCGCCGAATACATCGTATTCAGCGCGCCAAAAACCGCTCCAATCGCCATAATGATGGCCACAAACCCGCCGAGCCGCGTAATCAGCGTGGTCATGTTCGTCGACTGCTTCGCGTAGTAATCGATTTCGCGGATAACATCCACGTTCAGCCGCGGATCGGTGGTCACCGAATCCTTCAGTTGGCTCAGCGTCGCCGGCGAATTGAGGTGCACGGTCACCGACTGAAACGTCGTATCCGGTCGGTTGTACGCTCCGTCCAACAAATGCGCATCCCCCCAAACCTCCGAATCGAACGAACTTCCTCCCGCGTCAAAGATTCCCACAACCTGCCAGCGCACATTCCCCAGGGTAATCGTATTTCCAACCGTCAGGCCTTTGTAAGTGTTGGTCGCGTTTTTGCCCACGACGATCTCGGAGAGGCCTGCCTTGAACATTCGCCCCTGCACGATCTTCACTTGCTTGCGTATCTCCAACACGTTCGGCGAAACGCCACGTAGTTCCACATTCGCGTCCGTACCCGTCGATATCAACGGAATCGGCGCCATCAGCACTGCTTCCGGTGTCACCAGCGGCCCGTCCGCCCCGCGCGCAATTCCCGGCGCATCCTGAATGATCTTCACCGCGTCCAGCCCCACACCGCTGGTCATTTCCGAAGTCGCTCCCGCCCGCAGAATTAGCGCATTATCTTCCGAACCCGACGCCACCAGCGTCGCCCGAAATCCCCGCGCCAGCGACAGCATCGCCACAAATACTCCCACCGTTCCTGCAATTCCCAGCACCGCCACGATGGTTGACGTCCACCGCGCTTTCACGCTGCGGATGTTGTACACAATCGGAATCGCCATCTCACACCCTCCGCAGCGCGTTCACGACGCGCATCCTCATGGCGCCGATCCCGGGGATCAACCCGCTGCTCACGCCCACAAAAACCGCAAACACCAGTCCCAGCGACAACATCGTCTTTGACAAAAGCAGCGGCGGCAGCAATCCCGTCAGCGCCACGCTGATCACCGGTATGGCCGCCCAAGCCAGCAAAAGTCCCAGCACTCCCCCAAAAAACGCAATCGCCATCGATTCCGCCAGCACCAGAAACAACACCGATCCGTCGGTCACTCCGATGGCTTTCAAAACCGCCAGCTCGCTCGTTCGTTCCCTTACGGAAATCGCCATCGTGTTTCCCGTAACCAGCAGCAGCGTGAAAAACACCACGCTCCCGATCGCCAAAATCAGAAACTCGATATTTCCAAACTGCTTCGCAAAGCCCGCCGCGAACGCCGATTCCGTTTCCGTCTTCGTTTCAAAAGACGAGTTCGCAAACATTGCATCGATCGTTTTCGCCACACGCACCGAGTCGTCCGGACTATCCAGCTTAAGGATGTACCATCCTGCCGTGCTCTTCGCATAGGCGGGTACGCTCTCATCGAAGAGCTTCCACTGAAACCAAAACTGGCTCTCGTCCCCCGTTGCTTTCTCCGTGTGGTAGATCCCGTCGAGATTGAACTCCCACGTTTTCGTCGGCCCGTACAGCGTGTTCTTGATCGGTATCCGGTCTCCCACCTTCCAACCAAACCGCTTCGCCGTCCGCGCCCCTACAATCGCTCCCTGCTGGTCCTTCACGAACGTATTCCACTGATCGTCCGGCACGATGAATTCCGGGTAGACCTTCCGGTGGTTCTCCACGTCGATCGCAAACTGCGGGAAGAAATTCTTCTCGTCCTGGTAAACCCCGCCGAACCAATGATCCTGCGTCACATATTTCACGCCTGGTATCGCCCGCACCTGGTCCCCATACGATATCGGCATCGTCTGGATCAGCCCAATTCGGTTCACAATCACCAGCCGGTCCGCGCCCGCAATATCAATGCCCCGGCTGAACGCGCTGTTCACCACCGCCAAAAACGTAAACAGCACCAGCGCAATCGCGAACGATCCCACCGTGAGAATTAAGCGCACCTTTTTACGAAACAGATTGGCGAAAATCAGTGATCGGAATTTCACCCTACACCTCCCGCCACCACCCCCTGCTCCAGCTTCGACGCTTCCACCAGCACGCCTTTGTCGAGATGCAGCGTCGTGTGCGCGCGTGCCGCCACCATGGGATCATGCGTTACCATCAACACCGTCTTGCCATGCTTCGCAACGAGTTCCTCAATCAGCGCCATGATTTCGTCGGCGCTTTTCCGGTCCAGGTCGCCCGTAGGCTCGTCGCAGAGCAAAAAAGTCGGGTCGGAAACAATCGCCCGCGCAATCGTTACGCGCTGCTCCTGTCCGCCCGATAGCTGCCGCGGATAGTGGTCCATGCGGTCGGACAGACTTACCATGCTCAGCGCCGTTTCCACGTGCTTGCGGCGTTCGGACTTCGAAAGCTTGGTCAGCAACAGCGGCAACTCCACGTTCTGGAAAGCCGTCAGCACCGGAATCAGGTTGTACATCTGGAAGATGAAGCCCACGTGCCGCGCCCGCCATTGCGTCAGCTTGTGCGCTGACATGTGGGTGATCTCGTCGCCGGCTACTGTAATGCTTCCGTGCGTCGGCACGTCCAGCCCGCCGAGCAAATTCAGCAGCGTGGTTTTCCCGGAGCCGCTCGGCCCCATGAATCCCACGAAATCGCCCTTGTCCACATCCAGATTGAGCCGCTGCAGAACCTGGATCTCTTCTCCGCCGCGGCGATACGTCTTTGAAAGCCCGCGCACCTGAATCAGACTGTTGCCGTTTCCCCGTCCATCGACTCGAATCATCTTCGGCGCTCCTATTTCTTGATCTGCACAGCCTGACCGTCTTGCAGATTGGCAGGCCCCCTCAAAACCACCGCGTCTCCGGCAACAAGCCCGGCCATTATCTCCGTTTGATCTCCCTGCGTGTTTCCTACAGCCACCGCACGCCGCTCCAGCCGGTCGTTCTTCACCAGGAACACAATCTTCTTGCCGTTGTCGTCGCGCACCGCCTCGCTCGGAAGCAATGCCGCAACAACCGGCGCCGCCGTGCCCTTTTTCTTGGCCGGCTCGTCGCTCAAAAACGTCACCTTAATGCCCATATCCGGCAAAATACGCGGATCCAATCTGTCGAACGATATGCGCACCTTGACGGTCGCTTTCTGGCGGTCCGCCGTCGGGATCACCGTCCGCACATGGGCTGGAATCTCCCAATTGGGATACGCATCCAGGATCGCCGTCACTTTTTGTCCGTCTTTCACGCGCGCGATATACGACTCGTTGACGTCGACCTCGATCTCGTTCGAATTCATGTCCACGATGGTGGCAATGCCCGTCCTCGTGAAACCTCCGCCCGCCGAGATGGGCGACACCATTTCTCCGACCTGCGCATCTTTCGAAACTACGATCCCGTCGTAGGGCGCGGTGATGACGCAATTGTCCACGGCTTGCTGCGCCGCGCTAATTCGGGCGTCGGAGGCTAGCACCTGCTCTTTCGCCAGTTCGATCTTGGCTTTCAAGCTGTCCGCTGCGGAGCTCGAAGTATCCAGCTGTTCTTGGGACTGCACACCCGCCGCGCGCAGTTCCTGAGCGCGCCGCAGCTCGATTTGCGCGAGCCGGAGCTGCACCTGCAGGTCCGCGATGGCTGCCTGCGAAGCATTCCGGTCCGCCTTCGCCGAATCCAGCGCCCGCTTCGCGTCCGACTCATCGAGCGTCGCCAGCAGCTGTCCCTTGTGCACGTGCGTTCCTTCGTCGAAGAACACCCCCGTAACCCGTCCCGTAATCTTGGCCGCAATCGTGGCCCTTCGCCGCGGCGTAACGTAACCGCTGGCGTTCAAGATCGCCTCGCGGCCTCCGGACTCCGGCTTCTGCGCCGTCACCACTTCCACGACGGGTGTCTGACTTCGAAATGCAAACGCCAACCCCCCAATCAAAACGATTAGCCCGAGCGCCGCGGACGCGTAGGCCAGCTTCTTCCCCGCCCGGCTGCCCGAGCGGTGGGTGTCGTGGATCCGCAGCGAATCCAGATCCGGCTTTGCATGAATTTCTGTCGCCGCCATCAATGTCCTTTTCTCCGCGCGGTCTGCCTTACAGAGACCTCTACGCAAGTGCAATTCGAAAGATTACAGGCCAAACAGGATTTTCTGCTCCTCATTCTACTCGCCTTGCCGCTTCGCGTCCGGTTGCGCCGGATGGACCTGAGTGTTTGCCGCGCATTCCACCGCCCGCCGCCGGATCTGCCCATAGGGACTTTGCGGCGCTCCGGCCCTCGAATATGCTTTTTCTGTCGCTAAACATCTTAGTTTGTGAGATACTTAGCTGTCAAGATAAAATGAGCCTTTCTACTTCGCCGCGCAAGCGCAACGATTTGGTGAAACGGGTCGGGATGGAGCTCGGCCGTGAACTCGGCACCGTTTCCGTCTTCTTTCATCAGGCCATTGCCGGCAAGCTCGGCCTCAACGTTACGGATACCAGATGCTTTGAGTTGATGTCCCGTTATTCGCAGCCGCCCTTCACCGCCGGAGACCTCGCCCGGGCCACGGGCTTAACCACCGGCGCCGTCACCGGCATTCTCGATCGCCTCGAAAAGGCCGGCCTCGTCGAACGCTTTCGCGACCCGAGCGACCGCCGCAAGGTTTTTGTCCGCCCCCGCCCCGAAGCCCTAGAGCGCGTTGGCCGTTTCTACCAAGGCCTCGCTGCGGCTTCCTTGAAGTTGGCCTCCAGTTATACGACAAAAGAGCTGGAACTCATCAATGACTATCTGGAAGGCACGCTCCAGATTCTCCGCGAGCAGACCGGAAAGTTCACCTAGCCCCGTCAAATTCGCGAGCGAGTTAGGTAGCAATCACACACTTCCTTATTTAGCCAACTGGCTAAATACGTCTCGCCTAAGCAAAACAAGGAGTTGGTTTGGGCAAAGGTCTCTTGTTCATAATTGAGACGAATAATCCCATAACCGAACACTTGTCCCTCTCTCTCGGCGCTGGCAATGCCTCTAAACATCTCCCCTTCAACAATTTAGAGGCATATACTCGCAGGCATCCGAGATGCGCAATACTTTCAGGATTCTCGACTGGGGCCGACCCTAATGCTCAATTTCTGGAAGGATGTCCGTTACGCGTTTCGGACCTTGGCGAAAAATCCCGGCTTCGCCTTCATCGGCATCGTGACCCTGGCCCTGGGTATGGCCGTCAACACCGCTCTCTTTAGCGTCATTAACGGTTTCCTCCTCCGGCCCCTCCCTGTGCCTCATCCGGAACAGATTACGGTTCTCGCCCTGCAGCAGTCCGCACTACCTGGAACTCACCGCTTTTCCTATCCTGATTACGAGGACTTGCGAGACCAGACCGGCTCCTTCAGCGATCTTCTCGCTTACCGCGTCACCCTCGCCTCCGTCGCCGTCGATCACAGCGCCGAGCACAGCATCATCAGCCGCGTCTCCAGCAACTATTTTTCTGCCCTCGGCATTCGGCCCGCCTTTGGACGCCTCATTCTTCCGAGCGAGGGCCGTACACCCGGCGCCGATCCCATTATGGTTTTGGGATATTCCTACTGGCGCAAGAAGTTTGACGGCGATCCGAATGTCGTCGGCAAGAAAGTAGAAGTGAACGGCCTGCCCTTCACCGTTGTCGGCGTGGCGCCTGAAGACTTTCACGGCACTTACTCGGTCCTCGATATGGACGCGTACATCCCGTTTAGCGCGGAACCGAAAGAAGATCCCGACGCAACTATTCAAAAGATTTGGAGCAGCCGCGGCTCTCGCACCCTCACGCTGATGGGTAGGCTCAAGCCAGACGTGACCATGAAACAGGCCCAGGCTAGCCTCAACGTCGTCGCGCAGCGTATCGCGCAACAACACCCGGACACAGAAAAAGACATCACCGTTCAACTCTATCCGGAAAAGATGGCTCGGCCCGATCCCGACCCGGAGAATCCCGTTCCACTTGCGGCTATCGCTTTCATGGCCATGGCTGGCCTCGTACTTCTCGTCGCGTGCTTCAACATCGCCAACGTCCTCTTAGTCCGCGCTACGGTACGCCAGCGCGAGATGGCCATCCGCGCCGCACTGGGCGCCGGACATGGCCGTCTCGTCCGCCAATATCTCACGGAGAGTCTGTTGCTCGCATTTCTCGGAGGTGGCGCCGGCTTGTTACTTGGTTCCTGGGCGGCTGGCATCCTGGGATCTCTCCGTCTCGGCACCGATCTACCCATCCATCTCGATTTTCACCCCGACGCCAGTGTGTACCTCTTCGCTCTTGGAACGGTCTTGCTTACCGGCATGATAGTAGGGATTATGCCGGCCTTGCGTGCCGCGCGCACGGATGTCATCACCGTGCTGCATGAGGGAGGCCGCGGCTCATCGTCAGGCCCGCGTCGCCAATTGGCGCGAAACACTTTGGTCGTGGCACAAGTGGCGGGTTCGCTCGTGTTGCTGGTCGTCGCTGGGCTCTTTGTCCGCAGCCTGGAGAAGGCGGAGAAGATCAGTCTCGGTTTCAATCCCGATCATATTCTCAATCTTTCCGTGGATGTCGACCAAGTCGGCTACAACGAATCGCGCGGCCGTGAGTTCTTTCAGGACATCGAGAACCGTTTGCCGGCGCTGCCGGGCGTAGAATCCGTGGCTCAGGCTTTCCTGGTTCCCATGGGCGTCGTCAGTTCCAACGATCGCGTCTGGATCGAAGATCATCCTCTCGAGGCCGGCCAGCAGCCTGCGGAACTCGAATACAACATGGTAACCCCCGGCTATTTCGACACTTTGCAAATTCCCGTACTGCGCGGCCGCAAATTCACCGCCGCTGACGGTGAAAAAGCGCCGCCCGTCGCCATCATCAATCAAAATATGGCCAAGAAATTCTGGCCGAACGAGGACGCCCTCGGCAAACGCTTCGGCACCAAAGGCGCCAGTGGTCCCTTCGTGGAAGTTGTCGGAATCGCCCAGGACGGGAAATATCAAAACGTCACCGAAGCACCTATGCCTTTCTTCTATCTACCAATCGATCAGAGTTACATGTCCATCCGCACCATCCACGTCCGCACTTCCGTGCCTCCGGAAACTTTGGCTCGGCCAATCGAATCGCAAATCCACGAACTCGCTCCCGGCCTTCCCATCACGCAAGTGCAGACAATGACGGAATCCCTGCAAGGCGCGAACGGCTTTTTCTTCTTTCGTTTTGGGGCGCAATTGACTGCCATCATGGGGCTTCTCGGCCTGATTCTCGCCGTCGTCGGAATCTACAGCGTGGTTTCGTACGCCGCCGTTCAGCGCACGCAGGAAATTGGCATTCGCATGGCCATGGGCGCCGCTCCTCGCGACATTTTGAGAATGGTTCTACGCCAGGGACTTGGCGTGGTCGGGATCGGCCTAGCTCTGGGCTTGGTTGTTGCGCTGGCAGGCACGCGCGTGATGGGGAGCCTTTTCTTGGGCATCAAACCAACTGATCCACTTACGTTTATCGTCGTGGTTCTTTTGCTGACGGCGATTGCTCTTTTCGCTTGCTGGATTCCCGCGTACCGCGCCACGCGCATCGATCCTCTCGTCGCCCTGCGCTACGAGTAGATGTCCCTTCGGGCAGCGTTGCCCGCCCGCACGGGTCAGAGCGGCAGTCCAAGCGCGCGCTCCAAAGCAATCGCTATCTTCACGGCTCGCCAGTCCGCGAGCGCCAGATATGGCCGTCCCTTGCGCCGGTGGAACTATTGCTCCAATTTCTGTGCCAGGCTGGCACACTTCCGGTTAACCTTTCTCTTAGCTGTACTTCCCTCGAAGAGTGCTGATCGTGTCCTACGAACACCTGCGCCGCAGCAGCCGCATTCCGAAGGAGCTCGCTGTCCTTTTGACCGGAAGCGACATGGACGGCAAGGGCTTCTCGGAAATGACCAAAACCGTCCTGCTGAGCCGCCACGGCGCCGGCATCATTTCGACGTATAAACTTTCCGCCGAGCAAGAGATCATCGTTCGCTACCTCGATACCAATAAGGAAGCCCTCGTCCGCGTTGTCGGCCGCATCGGCTCCGAAGGCGAGATCTACACTTACGGCGTGGCTTTTGTGGATCCCGGCACTACCGACTTTTGGGGCATCGACTTTGCCCCCATTTCCGAAAGGGAAAAGGAAGCCCGCCGCGTGCTCCTCGAATGCGGCAGCTGCAAAGAGCGCGAGACCGTGGAACAAAGTGATGTGGAATCGGACGTCTTTCTTATCAACGAAGGCATCGTTCGCTTTTGCAAACAATGTGGAGACTCAACCCTATGGAAGCGCTCCACCGAAGCACCTTCTGAACTTAGGGAAGAGAAGCCCGTTCTGGTAGCCGCCAGGGGAGAGAACATTGTGTCCTCTTCCGCGGAAGCCGCACGCCCCACGAGCACGCCGAGCGCGGAACCTTTCCCAAGCCCGCTAACTGTCCCCGTCTCGCAAACCCCTTCGTCCTATGCGTCGCCGTCCGACCGCAAGCCCGCTGCTCCTCTGGACAATCGCCGCAAGCATCCGCGCACCAAGGTGAGCTACAAAGCCTGCATCCACCGTGCGGGCTTTTCGGACGACATTGTGAACTGCGAGGACATGTCCAAGGGCGGCCTTTGTTTCAAGAGCCGAAAGCAGTATTTTGCGCGGACTGACATCGAAGTCGCCGTTCCCTACTCGCCCGGCGGCAATGCCATCTTCGTCGCCGCGGAAATCGTCTGGGTCCTCGAAATCACCAAGGACAAGCTTTACAGGTGCGGCGTCGCCTACCGCCGCGCCGCGCGAGCCTCTTAAACGCTCTTCGATCCGCAAAAAAACTTTCCTCAGCGATTTCTCGACCGGCTAAACGCCTATTCAACGCCAAGCCCTTATACAATAGGAAGACGGGAAGCCGATCGATGCGCGAAAAGGGCGGCGGTCATTTATGAGAGCAATGACAAAGTCTAAATATTCGCGAAACGCGCTGCGCTCCCCGGCTCTCGTCCTTTTCTTTGTCCTGACCCTCCAAATTCCTCTTCACGCGCAGGAGCAAGACGGAAGCGTCATTCACGTCGGCGTAAATCTCGTTCTTCTAGACGCCACCGTGAAAACCAAGACCGGGCAAATCATGGCCGACCTGAAAAAAGACGACTTCGAAGTTCGCGAAGACGGCGTCGCCCAGAAAATCGACGTTTTCAGTCGCGACGCCTTGCCTATCAATGTTGCGCTCGTGCTGGATTTAAGCGATTCGATCGGCCCATTTCTGGGCCCGCTGCGTGAAGCCGCGAACACTGCTCTCGCCGCTCTCAAACCTGATGATGAGGTCGCCCTCTTTACCTTTTCCACGGAAGCCCAACTGCGCGTCCCCTTCACGACGGACAAGGCCAAGATCGCCGACCAGATCAATTCCTTCCACGCCGGCGGCGCCACCAATATCAACGACGGCATTTTTCTAGCCTCGCAGTATCTCCTCAAGCTGCCGCCCAAAGGGCGCCGCGTCATCATACTCATCAGCGATGACGTCGGCACCGACGCCGGCGGCCAAGGCACGCGCGACATCGTCACCGAAGCCATCGCCGCCGATGCCGTCCTCTACAATCTCAAGATTCCCGGCTACAACCCGCCGCAAACTCTCTTCGCGGCCAGCATGATTCCCGGCCTCGTCAATATTCGTAAAGTGACCGACCAGACCGGCGGAGAAATCTTCAACGTCCAGGACGTCGCCCATCTCGATGCGGTTTTCCGCGCGCTCATCGAGCGCATCAAAACCCGCTACACCCTCGGCTACTACACAAACGCCACCGCCGCCCTCGGCAAACCCCACAAACTCGACGTCCGCCTAGCCTCCTCCTTCGGCAAAAAGAACCGCGACTACGTAGTCCTCTCCAAATCTGGCTTCTACGTCCATTGAGCCTGCGCGAAGTTGATTCTGCCGGCCCCGTGGTCATGTAGGTCTCGAGGGAAAATTAAATCTTCCGTCAACCACTTCGAGGAAGGTTCTCTCTTCTCGCAGGATGATGCGTTTGCTTTGTGCCATCACAAAACTCATGCGTGCGTGCTTGCCGGTTTTCAATCGCACCCGGTAGGTCTCGTAAGAGGCGAGGCTATCGAATGAAATCAATCCCCAGACAACATCGTTCGCCCCTTCCCGTGGAAGAAAAGACCTCACCAACTGGCCGCCGCAGTGAGGGATGCTCCGTCCCCAATTCTCGGCTACTTCTGGAACTCGTTGCGCTGGAAGGGATCAATTATTGACCTTGAAGAGCGCACAAATCAGAGCAGTGGAATCGACCGCGCATTTCGCAACTGTGCGAAATGCGACTGCATGGATTCCATCTCGGTGCAAAGATAGGTGCGTGCTACGTAAGCAAGCCAAGAAAGAGCCTGACGACGCAATACAGGCCAGCGTCAAGAAGGAAATGGCCAGGCCGCGCATGGCCAAGTCCGCAAGAATAGCGCAACGGAAACTGGAAACAGGCCGAATTTCAGAACTGCCAGGTACCATCCTGCCGGGAACGGCCGATAAAACCATCTCGTCTCGGACCGGGAGAAAGCCTGAAAAGGCAAAGATTGGTGTTGATGGGGCCGCCCGACGGTATCGAAATCTCCGCATCGAAAATACGTTGACGGACGAAATAGCGATCAAGTGAAGCTCAAGAAGCGTGCTCACGTTGAGGTTAGCATCGCAGCCGAAGGCAAGACGTCAACCGCGAAAATTATGAAAGAGCGGTAACCGGCAGGGGTGAGAGAGCCGATCTGGACTTTAGTGGCCGGAATTAAGGGGGCTTCATCGGCGCGACCCTAAGCGGCGAGAACTCCATTGATGTGGCCGTCCACTTCGTTATTTGCGGCTGGGCCCGAGTGGCGTGAACCCAGAAGCAATCCATTGTCCATAGAACGCGCCAAGCGAATATTACCAACTGCCTGACTTCTGATTCCTGGCGAGCGATGGGTGACACTGAACCACGCATCCTAGCGACCCGCGTATCTCGCCTGCGGAGCTACCACGATGACTGACGAAGAGTGGATCAAAACACTTGCAGACGGCAGAAAAGTGAAATTCATCTACCAGGAACTGCCGAAAGACGGAGCATTTATTACCGCGCAGATTGCAGGGAATGAAGTTGTCTATTCGGTGGTATTGGCCAGAGCAGGAAACCCGCTGAGTCGTGAAGATGTGGAAACTCATTTCGAGGGCGAGCTAGCCAAGAAGTAGTGACAAGCCATTTGCAGCGGCCTCGGCAAACCAATCGTTTCCAGCAGGACCGCCATCCAGCAAAAACTTCTTGACTAGAATGACGGAATTGCGGTAAACATAACTTTGTGGTGTCTATATGCGGACATCCCCTACGTCCAAGAAAACCAAGTCCAGTCCAAAACTGAAGCAGGAACTCGCTTTCGATGCCCAAACTTTTCTCGATTCCGCCGGTGTGGCGAGAAAAGTCAAGGAGCTAAAGAGAGCGGAGCTCGTGTACGCGCAAGGTGAAGCCGCTGAGAGCGTACTGTACTTGCAAAGTGGCGGCGTAAAGCTGACGGTCATAAATGAAGTTGGCAAAGAGGCGGTGATTGCCATTCTGGGACCGGGCGACTTCTTTGGTGAAGGCAGTCTGGCGGGTCAGTCCATTCGCATGGGATCGGCTACCGCGATCACGCCCACGACTGTGCTGGTCATTGAAAAGAACGAAATGTTCAAGGTGCTTCACGCGGAGCATGACCTCTCCGACCGGTTCATCAAGTTCATGCTGGCGCGGAATATTCGAATCGAAGAGGACCTGATCGATCAGCTATTCAATTCGAGCGAAAAGCGGCTCGCCCGTACTCTTCTATTGCTTGCGCACTACGGCAAAGAAGACCAACCCCACGGAACGCTCCCCAAGATGTCGCAAGAAACGCTAGCGGAGATGGTCGGGACGACACGCTCACGGGTGAATTTCTTCATGAACAAGTTCAGGAAATTGGGGTTCATCAAGTACAACGGCGGCCTGCAGATCAACACTTCTCTTTTGAGCGTCGTGCTGCACGAGTAAGCCAACTTTGGCGATTTCTTGTGGCCGACGCGGGAATTCCCTTACAATCAGGGCGCGTGGGATTGCGGTTCGGACGCGTCTCCATGCCATCACGCGCGGGGAAGGTTATGCTTAAATACGTTACTGCCATAATTACGAGTGGTGCCATCGCACTGGGCACGATGTACACGCCTGCTACGGCTGCCGATGCGAAGTTCGGTCCGTCGAACCCGTTTTATGCGGCAAGCACGCTGCCGTTCCATGCGCCTCCCTTCGACAAAATCAAGGATGAGGACTATCAGCCGGCCATTGAGGCGGGCATGGCCCAGGAGCTTTCGGAGATACAAGCGATTGCGGATAATCCGGCGGCGCCGACCTTCGAGAATACGCTCGTCGCGATGGAGAAGACCGGGCAACTCTTCCAGCGAGCGATGGCCGCGTTCGGCGCAGTCACCGGGGCGAACACCAATCCCGTGCTGCAGAAAGTTCAGGCCGAAGAGGCGCCGAAGCTGGCGGCGCACTTCGATGCCATCTACCTGAACGCAAAGCTTTTTGCGCGCGTGTCCGGCGTCTACAAGCAGCGGGAGGCGCTCAAACTCAATCCGGAATCGCTGCGGCTGCTGGAGGTCTCGTACGACAATTTCGTCCGCGCTGGCGCCAACCTTTCGGACGCGGATAAAACCAAGCTGAAGAAACTGAACGAGGAAATCTCCACGCTCTCGAACGACTTTACGACAAAGCTTCTTGCCGCCACTAAAGCGGGGGCCTACTTCACGACAGATAAGAGTGCGCTTGCCGGCTTGAGCGACGCGCAGTTGGCCGCGGCCGCACAGGCCGCAGAGAGCCGCAAGCAGGAAGGCTTTTTGCTCCCGCTGCAGAACACGACGCAGCAGCCTGACCTTGCTTCGCTCAGCGTCCGCGCGACACGCGAAGCCCTCTTTGAGAATTCCTGGAACCGCGCCGAGCACGGCGATGCCAACGATACTCGCGACATCATTTCGCACATGGCGCAACTGCGTGCGCAGCGGGCACAACTGCTTGGCTTTCCTAACCACGCGGCGTGGAAGCTGGGAGACCAGATGGCGAAGACTCCGGAGGCCGCCTTGAAGTTCATGGATGCCCTGGTGCCCGGCGCGACCGCTAAGGCAGCGCGCGAGGGCAAGGACATCCAGGACGTCATCGACGCACAGAAGGGCGGCTTCACGCTCCAGCCGTGGGACTGGAACTTCTACTCCGAACAAGTGCGCAAGGCGAAATATGATCTGAACGATGCGGAGGTCAAGCCGTACTTCGAACTGAACAACGTGCTCGAGAACGGCGTCTTCTACGCAGCGCATCAGCTCTACGGAATCACCTTCAAGGAACGCAAGGACATCCCCGTCTATCAGCCGGATGTTCGCGTCTTCGAGGTCTCGGATGCGGACGGCAAGCCGCTGGCGCTCTTCTATTGCGACTATTTCAAACGCGACAACAAGAACGGTGGCGCGTGGATGGATGGCTTCGTGACCCAGTCCAAGCTCCTGGGTATGCTGCCGGTGGTCTACAACGTCGCGAATCTGCCCAAGCCCGCACCGGGCGAGCCGGCGCTCATCAGCTTTACCGACGTGACCACCATGTTCCACGAGTTTGGCCATGCGCTGAACGGCATGTTCGCGGACACCGAGTATCCGAGCCTGTCGGGCGCCGCAACGGCGCGAGACTTCGTCGAGTTTCCTTCCCAATTCAACGAACACTGGGCGCTCTATCCCGCGGTCTTCGACCATTACGCAAAGCACTACAAGACTGGCGCTCCCATGCCGGCCGAGCTCGTAGCCAAAATCCGGAAAGCTGCGACCTTCAACCAGGGATACCTGCTAACGGAGCTGGTGGCGGCCGCCGAGCTCGATATGCAGTGGCACACGCTTCCGGCCAGCGCACCGCTGCAGCAGCCAGACGTGTTCGAGAAACAGGCGCTTGAGAAGACCCAGCTGCTGATAAGCGCCGTGCCGCCCCGCTACCGCTCGAGCTATTTCAGCCATATCTGGAGCAACGACTACTCCGCGGGCTACTACGCGTATCTGTGGGCGGAAATGCTCGATGACGACGCCTACCAATGGTTTGAAGATCACGGCGGACTGACGCGCGCCAACGGCGAGCGGTTCCGGCAAATGGTGCTATCGCGCGGCAATACGGAGGACTTGGCAAAGATGTATGCAGCCTGGCGCGGCAGGGCGCCGAGCGTCGAGCCGATGCTGAAGGACCGCGGGTTGCTGGAGTCGGGACACTAATACTTTGACCCAGCGAAGTTTGTAGGACGTGAATTGTGCGCAGTGGCTCTTCCAGCGCGGCGCTAGCTAGGGTTTTGGCGCGGGCGTGGCCGTTTCCGAAACCACGAGGTACTCGTATTTCTTGCCGTTTGCCCGGAACTTCATCTTATCTTTGTCCAGCGTGAATTCTATCGCGGTGTTCACCGGGATCAGTTCCTGATCCGCATGCTTCTCTTGCCGGATGTGGTACTCGGTCGTCTCCGTTCGAACCACATATTCCTGGCAAAGCACTTGCGTCGTCTCTTTCTTGTTCTTCATGCGCGACCCGCAGGCCTCCGAACTCTCGGAGACAATCGTTCCCGTCTGGGGCACTTTGGCCGAAGCCGGAATTCCCATCAACATCGCCACTGCCACTAACATAATTGTCTTTCTCATGGCGCCTCTTTGAGACCTCTCAGGACTTTGTCGACCTCACGTGGGCCGCATGGGTCGTTTCGAGCTCCAATTCACTTGTAGCTAATTCGCCCGCTTGCTTCCAGTCTCTTCTCTCCTCGTGTTTCGCAAGAGTAGCCAATGCCCCGCTCGTCACTGGCGCGATTCCGGGGCTTATAATCGCTATCGCTGGCGAAACGCCCGGAATCGTGACAGCTTGATTAAGCGCCGATCGGTCTTCGGGGAGAAACCATGAACCTTCACGGAGGAACTATGAACGCAAGCACAGCTCGCGCCGAGCGAGACCTCTGGCCTGAACTGCCTCTTGCAGCCTGGCAAGATACCTACGCTACCCTGCACATGTGGACGCAGATCGTCGGGAAGGTGCGGCTGGCGCTGACCCCGAAAATAAATCACTGGTGGGAAGTGCCGCTGTACGTGAATGCGTCGGGGCTGACGACGTCGGCGATTCCCTATGCCTGGGGAAATTTCGAGATTCAGTTCGATTTCATCCACCACCAACTCGTCATTCGAACCAGCAACGACGCGATTCTCTCGATGGCCTTGGCGCCGCGTTCCGTCGCGGATTTCTACCAGGAGTTTATGGGAGCTTTGGCTGCGCTGGGGATTGCGGTGAAGATATGGAGGATGCCGGTCGAGATTCCCGACCCGATTCCATTCGATCAGGATACGAAGCACGCCGCGTACGACCCCGAATATGCGAACCGCTTCTGGCGCATTCTGGTGTGCTGCGATGCGGTCTTCAAAGAGTTCCGCGCCGGATTCATCGGAAAAGCCAGTCCAGTGCATTTTTTCTGGGGCAGCTTCGATCTGGCGGCGACGCGCTTCTCCGGGCGGCGCGCTCCGGTGCGCCAAGGAGCAGATTCGATCACGCGCGAAGCGTATTCGCACGAGGTAATCAGCGCGGGATTTTGGCCGGGAGGCGGCGATGTTAAAGGAGCCGCGTTCTATGCCTATGCGGCGCCGGAGCCCGCGGGATTTGCGCAGCATGCGGTACGTCCCACCGCGACGTTTTATCATCCGCAACTGAAGGAATTTATTTTGATGTACGACGACGTGCGGCGGGGGACTTCGCCGAGGGAAACGCTGCTCGCGTTTTTGCAAAGCACCTATGACGCGGGAGCGGAGCTTGGGAAATGGAACCGCAAGGAGTTGGAACGCGGAGCCGGCTAGGAAGTGATTTGCGGAACCGCGGGTTCGGGCGCTGCGGGAGGAGGCTCCGGGAAAAGCCGTCGAGCGCGGAGCGAGCCGATGAGCAAGGCGACATTGGTGATCAAAATGACGGCAAAGGCCAGGGAGGTAAGAAAAGTGAAGTCGGCGCCACGAGCATGCACAATTTGTATGCCGAGCACGGCAGTGATGAGGCCGCGCGGGAAAAACCAGGTTATGAGCTCGCGCTCGTGAGACGTGAAGGAGCGCCAAGCGAAGCGGCCGAACTGCACGGAGAGCCATCGCGCGATAAACAGCGCTCCAAAACACTCGAGGGCAAGGACGGTGTGCTTGCGTAAGCCAGCGAATTCCACGAGCGCCCCGAGCAAAACAAAGAAAAACGTGCGAATGAGGAAAGCTAGCTCGCCATGAAAGTTGAGCATCTGGCCATGATGATACGCCAGCGTTTGGAGATCCTCTTGTTGGACGGGCGCCTCGGAAAACCTGTCGGCACTTTCTGAGTCATCGCCGAGATGGACGCGTTTTTGCGCCGCCGGGTAATTAGCGAGCGTGAGGCCGAAGACCAGGACGGCGACGAGATCATTGCCGTGCAAAGCATGAACGCCGGAGTAGATCAGCAAAACCGCGGCAAAAGTCAGCACATGCCAGAAGCGCTGTTCGGAGAGAAGAGGCAGGAGATAAGACCACAGAATACCGACGAGAACGCCCGAGGCAACGGCAAGAATGACGCTCGAAAAGAGACTCCAGGCGATGATTCTTGGCGAGGCGCTGCCGCCGGCAGCGATGCCAAGGAGCGTGGTGACGGCCAGAACGGCGAGGGCGTCGCCGAAGGAGGCTTCGATAAGTAGTGTGACTTTAACTTCGCGGCGGAGATTCACCTGCTGGAGCACCGGAAGAATGATCGAGCTGCTGATGCAGCCGAGCGCCGCTCCGACTAGGAGCGCGGGAATCCAGGTGAAATGAAGCACGTGGCGGCAGATAAGCGCGACGCCGAAAGCGCTGAGCAAGTAACTGACGACGCAAAGAAATAAGCCGCCTGCGAAGTGGCTGAGAATTTCACGGAGCTTGAGTTCGAGGCCGCCTTCGAAAAGGATGAGAATGAGCGCGAGAGAGCCAAAGCCGTCAGTGGCGCCGCGGAAAACGTCGGGGTTGACCCAATGAAAGACGGGGCCAATGAGGACGCCCGTGGCCATGAGGATGATGACGTCGGGCACGCCCGTGAAGCGCACGAGGCGGTTGGCAAGGAAGGCCAGAACAAGCAAGCCACCGAGCAGCGCGAAAAAGAGATTCAAGTCCATGGAAGCATCCGGCCTGCCCGGGTCGGAGAAATAGTCGCGGAAATAGGAAGTCGAAGCAAATGAAAAATTGGCGCGAAGTCAGTGGCTTCGCGGCCAGAACATGTAGCCCAGGTAAGTGTGCCCGTGCACGAAGAAAACCTGTTGACTTTCGCTTTTTGTTCGCCTATAGTGCGGGGCGGTAGAGGAAACGGGAAACGGGCGGCGTTCGGCTCCATTGCCTTTTTGGCTCTCACGAACTGGGCGCCGCCCGTTGAAAATTCCGAGCCCTAAGCGGGGTGAGGGGTCAGCTTGAAAAAGCGATCCCTCGATCCCGAAGAGATTGTACTCGGTCCGCTTCCCTGTGTTGACCGCTGTGCGGTCACAGTTAATAGGACCGCTGTGCGGTCCCCATTACTAGGAGCCGTTATGGACGTCTGTGTCGAAAACGTATTCCCTGCAGTGGCGATGCCGCTCAATCCCTTTCACGAAGACGCGCGCGAAGAGAAAGGCCGCGGGACGGACGCGCCGCGCTACAACTCGTGTAACAGGACGATTCCGAACATTGTGCATGTGGATGTGGATGCGTTTTTTGCTTCGGTCGAGCAAGTGCTCAACCCGAAGCTGCGCGGCAAGCCGGTGCTGGTGGGGCGCGGCGTGGTGGCATCGGCGAGCTATGAAGCGAAGATGCAGGGCGTGAAGACGGCCATGACGTTTCGCGAGGCGCTGCGGATTTGCCCGAAGGCGATAGTGGTACCGGGACAATACGAGCACTACGCGGATTTTGCCGAGCGCGTGCGGCGGATTCTAGAGACATACACGCCCGCGGTGGAAACGGCGGCGCTGGACGATTTTTATTTGGATTTTGCGGGAACGGAGCGGCTGTACCCGAATTACGAGGCAGCGCTGCGGCGCGTGCAGGCGGAAGTACTGGAGCAAACGGGACTGAGCGTGAGCGTAGGCGCGGCGCGGACGAAAGTGGTGGCGTCGATTGCGTCGCGGCTGGAGCGGCCGCGCGGGTTCCGCATGATTGCGCCGGGAACAGAAGAAGATTTTTTGACGCCGCTGCCGGTCGAGAAGCTGCACGGGATTGGGCATGTCCACGCAGGAATGCTGGCGGAGCGCGGGATTGCGACAATCGGAGAACTTCGGTTGGTGCCGCGAGCGGCTCTGGAGGCCGCATTTGGCGAAGTGATTGGAGGACAAATCTGGGAGCGCGCGCGCGGGCTCGACGGGCGCGAAGTAATGATGCCGTCCACGCCAAAGTCGGTGTCACGCGAAACGACGATCGAAGGCGGAACGATCGACACGGAGTTTCTTGGCGGCCTCATCGAATATTTGAGCGAACGGATCGGCTCGACGCTGCGCGAATACGGCCGGCAAGCACGCACGATCGGGCTGCGCATCCGCTATGTGGACCACTTTTCCGCACACCAAACAGTGCGATTGACGCGCCCATCGAATGACGAACGCGAGCTGCTCGCGGAAGCAAAAGAACTTTTTGCGAAATTATTTACGCGGCGCGTAGCCGTGCGCCTGGTCGGCGTGAACGTGACAAATCTCGAAGCCGACCGCCGCCAACACGAACTGTTCGACACCGACGCAAACCGCCGCTGGTACCTGAACCGCGGCCTAGATTCAGTACGCGGCCGCTACGGCTGGAACGCCGTCTTTTACGGCAACGGCCTCGAACTCCGCGAGCACTACGCAACAAAACCAGGCGGCCTCGTCCTCTCCACGCCATGTTTATCGCGATGAAGAAAACACCCAGGCCTTCAGGCCTGAGCTACAACTTGTTGTGTTGTTGAATTTCCCTTCCTGTTCCCTACCCTGATTTGAAGATACAAAATGCCTGCCTTGCGGCGGGCATCGGCTTCTTCCCTCTCGGATCGGGGCTTCCGTGTTCGTACATTTGCATTGTCACAGCCACTATTCGTTTTTGCGGGGCGTGGCGCCGCCGGAAGAGATTATTGCGGCGGCGGTTGCGCAGAAGATGCCTGCCGTGGCGCTGACGGATACGAATGGTTTGTATGCGGCGGTGCCATTTTATCAGGCGGCGAAAGCGGCGGGAGTGAAGCCGATTGTTGGAGTCGTGATTGACGTCGAGTTTTGCGAATCGAAATTCGAAAAACGAAATTCGAAAAACGACAATCGACATTCGCAGAGTGCAGCGATGGTGCTGCTGGCGGCGAATATGGACGGGTACAGCAACTTGTGCCAATTGGTGACGCTGCGGCATTTGGGAACGACCGAATTGGCGAAGAACAAAAGCTCCGGCAAGGACGACGGGCAACCCGCGGAGGATAACGGGCGACCAGTAACGCTCGAAGATCTGGCTGCGCATTCAAAAGGCGTAATTGCGTTGTGTCCATTGCCGACGCGAATGCACGACGCCGGCGACCGTAGGGGCACGATATATCGTGCCCCTACGGGGCAAGACGTTGCTAATGGGCAGCAACAGGAATTGTCTGGCGTGCATCACGAGTCACCAGTCACCAATCACCAGTCACCAATCACCAGTCACTTCGCGCGGCTGAAAGACATTTTTGGCGAGCGGCTGTGGATCGAGGTGCAGCATTTGTCTCCGGGCGACGGGCGCTTGCTGCGCGAGGCGGAGCGGATCGGGCGCAAGTTCGGCGTGCCGCTCGTGGCTACGAACAATGTTTATTTTTTGCAGCCGGAGGAGCATTTGCATCACCGGGCGGTGAATGCGGTGCGCACCGGCGGGTTGCTGACGACGGTTGCGGCGCCGGACATTACGACCGGCGAAGCATGGTTCAAGCCTGCGGCGGAAATGCAAAAACTTTTTCCAGATCATCCAGAATTGCTGCGGGCGACTCTCGACATTGCGGAGCGCTGCAATCTGGAGCTCACGCTGAACAAAACGATTTTTCCGGAATTTCCGGTGCCTAAAGACGAGTCCGCGTTTTCGTATTTGTGGAAGCTGTGCTTTGCCAGCGCGCAACGTCGTTACAAGCCGCTGCGGCCCGAGGTTCTGTCTCGGCTGACGCATGAATTGGGCGTGATCGAAAAGCTGCACCTCGCGCCGTATTTTTTACTGGTATGGGAGATCGTGGAAGAGGCCAAACGGCGCGGGATTCCGGCGGTGGCGCGAGGCTCGGCGGCCAGCTCGATGGTGACGTATTGCCTGGGAATTTCATGTGTATGCCCATTGCGCTGGGGATTGTACTTTGAACGATTTTTGAACGAGCAGCGCGGCGATTGCCCGGATATCGATATCGACATTTGCGGCGCGCGGCGCGATGAATTGCTCGATTACGTGTACGAGCGCTGGGGCGAAGAGCACGTGGCGATGATTGGAAGTTTTGTGACCATGCACGCGCGGCTGGCCATTCGCGAAATCGCGAAAGTGTTTGGAGTGCCGCCGGGCGAAGTAAATTATTTTACGAAGCGGCTGCCGCATCGGCCGGTGCGCGAGATTTTACAGGCCATTCGCAACTTGCCGGAGTGCCGCAATTTACCGGTGGACGACGAGCCGTGGAAGACGATTCTGCAAGTGGCCTTGCGGCTCGACGACGCGCCGCGGCACATGGGGATTCATCCGTGCGGGACGGTGATTTCCGCGCAGCCGCTGACCTGGCTGACGTCGCTGGAGCGCGCGACAAAAGGAATTGTGGTGACGCAGTACGACATGAATGCCATCGAGGCACTCGGGTTGATCAAGATGGATTTGCTCGGGCAGCGCGGGTTCACGACGATGTCGCTGGCGCTGGATAACATTGAAAAGGAAGTAGAGGAAGGGAACGAACAAAATAGGAAAAAAGAAAAGAAAGAGAAGAAAGACAAGAGCACAGCCAAGAGTGGCTGTGCTACCACGGCGAATGTTGCGCCGGATGGCGTGACGCCGTGCCCGAAGCCGCGCGAGATTGATTTTGACGCGATACCGGAGAATGACCCGGCAACGTGCGACGTGATTGCCGCGGGAAGAACGATGGGCGTGTTTCAGATCGAGTCGCCGGCCATGCGCGGGCTGCTGCGAACGATGAGGGCGCGAACGCTGGAGCACGTAGCGCAGGCTTTGGCGCTGATTCGGCCAGGTGCGGCGGAGTATGGCTCGAAAGAGTTGTTCATAAAACGGCTGCGCGGCGAAGAAAAAATCGAATATGCGCATCCGGCGCTCGAACAAATCCTGGGGGATTCGCTTGGCATCTGTATTTTCCAGGAACAGGTGATGCAAATCGCGCAGGCGATTGGAAACATGCCGCTGGCGGAAGCGGATATTGTGCGCAGGTCGGCGGCGAAATATTCGGGGCAGCGGGAGCACGACCGGCTGCGCGCAAAATTTTTGAAAGCGGCGGAACGGATGGGATTGTCGGGCGCCGCGCGCGAAGAGACCTGGATGATGGTGGAAAAATTCGCGGGATTCGGATTTTGCAAAGCGCACGCGGCGACGTACGCGGACATTTCGTATCGCATGGCGTACTTGAAGACGCATCATCCGGCGGAATTTCTGGCGGCGATGTGCAGCGCGGGCGCGGGATTTTATCACGTATCGGCGTACGTGGAAGAGGCGAAGCGCTGGGGAATCGAGGTGCGGCTGCCGTCGGTGAACCATTCGCGGATGCAGTACACCGCGGAGTACACAGCGGAGGCCAGGATCCCGCAGACAAGAATGTCTGTCCCGCTTTTGCTTGCGGATGGAAAGCGGGCCCTGCGCGTCGGGTTGATGCAGGTGAAGGGGTTGCGCGTGGAGACGATCACGGCGATGGTGCGGGCGCGGGAAGAAGGCGGGGTGTTTCGGTCGCTGGAAGATTTTCTGCGGCGCGTGTTGGTGGAGCGGGATGAGATCGAGGCGCTGATCAAGTGCGGAGCGTTTGATGAGGTGCATGAAGAGGCGGGTGATCAAGTGAATGGAGAAGCGCGCGGAATTTCGCGGCCGGAGATGTTGTGGCGATGGAATTTGCTTCAAACAAAAACAGAAAGAGCACAGCCAAGAGTGGCTGTGCTCCCCGGAGGGCCGGAAACATTGTTTGCCGACGTGAGCGGCGATGATGCGATTGGTGCGGCGCTGGCGGGGATGCGGGCGGCCGCGTACACGCAGGAACAGAAGCTGCGATATGAGCGGGAAATTCTGGAGGTGTGCGTGAGCGGGCACCCGCTGGATTTTTTGCCGCGGAATGGCGAGGTATGGAGCGACGAGCTGGATGGATTGCGCGGGAAGCGCGTGACTTTGTGCGGGTGGGTGGTGACTTACCGGCACGTGGGGACGAAGAATTACCGGAACATGATGTTTGTGACGCTGGAAGATCAGCGCGGACTGTATGAAGTAGTGCTCTTTCCGGATGCGTACGATCGCTATGGCGGATTGGTGTTTGAAACGCGGGCGATGCGTGTGACGGGGCGCGTGGAAGCGGGCGGGCAAATAAATGGGGAGAAAATGGAAGCATTGAAGAAAAAGAATTAACACAGAGGGCGCATAGAACGCAGAGTGCACGAAGAAAAGAAAGAAGCGACGAGAGTACGGAGCTGCATGGAATGTTATTTCGTATAAGAAAATCAAATACCACAGCGACCACTTCGGCGGAGCCGGAGGCGGGGCGGCCGGCGGGGACCGGTGAAGAATGGCTGGGCCGGAACCGGAGCGCGAAACGGCGGCTTTGGGAGCGGCTGAATCCGCGGCATCGGAAAGAGCTTCGCATGATCGCGGAAGCCTTGGCGATGCAGCAGACGCATGCGAACTTGCCGGAGCCGCTGCGGGCGCGGTTGAGCGAGTCCATCGAGCAAGTGGAGCGCCTGGCGCGGCGGATTGGGGCGCTGCTGGCTGAGGTAACACGGCGGACACCACCGCGCGCGTGAAGGTTGCGAGGGCTTGGCTGCGACCCCATACTGAAAATATGGCTGTCCCCAAAATGCGCGGCTCCCTCTACCTTGCGGCTTTAGTTGTGGCTTTGTGCGCCACGGCCACTGCGGCGCGAGCGGATGAAATTCGGTTGAAAGATGGCAAGAAGCTTTATGGCGTGATCGTGGCATACGAAGACAACATGTTCAAAGTCAAAACGGACTTTGGATATGTTCTTGTGGAGAAAGACAAGATCGCGTCGATTGTTCCGTCCACACCGGCAAGCGCGACGGCGAAAACCGAGAAGGCGCCTGCGGCGAAAAAAGAGCCACCCGCAGAAGCGCAGCCGAAGGCCGAGCCGGCCGTCTCGTCCTCCGCGGAAGGAACCACCGAAGCGACGAACGCCAGCGCGAGATCAGCGGACCCGGTGGCGGGAAAGCGCGAAAAGACGGCTCCAAAAATTACCAACGCAGCGGTGAAACCAGAAGTCCCGGCAAGTACGAAGACGAATGCGGTGGCCCCCAAACTTACAGCACCCGCCGCAGCGCCGGCTTCATCACTGGCGGCATCCGCAGCACAGCCCGCGGCGCCAAAAGAGCCGGAGCCGCCGGCGATACGGGAAGATATTCAGGGCAATCTCTACACGAACTACACGCACGGCTTCAAAATGTACAAAGCGCCGAGCTGGGAATTGATCGAAGATGCGCGAAAGGCGCTGCCGAACGCGATCGTGGCATTGGGCACATACAACCAGTCGACCTTGATGGTGATCGGCCAGGAACAGAGCAAAGCTACGCTGGATTCGGCGGCGGCGACCGTTGAAAAGCGGCTCAGCGATATCTATGACAACTACCGGCGAATTTCGCAGCGGAAGACGGTGGTTGGCGGATTGCCAGCTGTGGAATATCACTACCGCGGGATGGCGGACGGTCACGATTGGTCCGGAACGCTGGTGGTGATTTCTCGCGGGGCGGATGTTTTTACCATGCTGGGCATGACCTACGCCGATAACGACCTCATTCAGATTCAGGAAAACGTGATTTCGAGATCGATTGCGAGTTTGGACTTCAACGTACATTGAGAAAAGTGAGTAGTGGGTAGTGGATAGTGAGTAGTGCTAGCCCCTTGGCGGGGACTCACCTCGAAGCCAAATCGAATTCTAGATCTAGTCAAACTCAGGAAACGCGCTGTATCCCCCCTTCTTTTTTGTAAATGTTGCATCTAAAAGGCTTAGTGTCTTTGTAAGCCCTTTAGAATCAACATTTGCGGACATGGGTCTACGTGTTGATTCTAAATGACTTGGAGTTGCACCAAAACAAGGCAGAATTGGGCGCTTGCTGAGTCTTGAGCTCGAACACAAGATGACGTTTGAGTGCCTGGAGGCGCCACTAAAAAGAAAAACGGCAGCTGAGGCTGCCGTTGAATGAGATTTTTCCTCATTCAATGGTACTTCCAGAACTGATTCTGTCAAGAGAAAATTGGGATGCAAGCACGGCCATTTATAGGGCGGCTTTGACAGTGACCGATTGTCCGCGCTCCTTGCGCGATTTCAGGTACGTAATTTAGCGTAGGAGGGCTTCAAATCCGGCCTGGACAAAGTGGTGATCGTGAGTCAAGGCGGCGGAGATGCGCTCTGTTTCCATGATGTGGAAACTAGCGCAGTCTGTGAGGCTCCAGCTTTTGTCCGCGCTTTGTTTGTAGCGCTCAAGCGCCTGAGTGAATTGTTCCGTTGTCTGTGGAAACACGATTACGGATTCACTCATTCGAATTCCTTCGACCTCACGGACGGCGAGCGACCGCATCCTCGGACTGCCGTTACTTAGCCCGTTCAAGAGTTCGGTGAGCACCATTTCGCTTGTCACCAACTTCACGGCAGAGAGCCTCTGAGAGATTGCCGCGACTTTGGCGTGTAGATGATCGTGCGTATACAAAAGGGCGATCCAGTAGCTGGTATCGACGAAGACCGCCTTCATTCCTCTTCCTTCTTTGCCCCGTAAAGATAGTGGTCGAGATTCTTTGAAAGGTCAGTGGGGAGCCGCTTCCACTCATCTTCAGGAACCTGTTTTGCGAGTTCGGCGACTATCTCGAGGATGGAGCGCTTCTCAAGTGGAGCGTCAGAGGGCGCCTCGGTTCGCAGCGGCTGGTCTGGTTTTCTCGGCTCGGCTGCATACCGCGTCTGGAAGCCCAAGTTCTCCAGAATTGCGATCGCTTGATGGGAGTTTGTCGGGTCGTTGGGAGGGACACCAGCAGCTTCGAGAACCAAAGGGCGTGCTGGGAGCTCACGGTCCTCCACAATGACGGTCCACTTGGGCAGCTTCCTAAACCAGCGGAAACGGCTTGCGGTCGTGAGTATCTCTCCTCTTGTCAGCTCTCTCGGACTGCGCATGTCATCGCTCCTGGGAGACAGGATTTGGCTTGCCGCGCCAACAATACATCTTACACATATTATTATTCACCGTCAACTTCTTGCACTGGATCCGGCGTTTGGCGTACTCTTCCCCGCTCCATCCTTTGGGTCGCGCCTATTGAGCCTCGCCAAATATAGGTCGTGCAAGGCGCTGAGAAAAGCGGCAGCAAGGCTGCCGCACTCCAAAACGCTTCTTCGCAATATTATGCGGGACTCAGTAATAGGAAACCCGGGAGGCGTTTAGGAACTTTAGGAACAACGGGAATTGTGCCTTCCATTTTTGGGTTTTGAAGAGGCTACATTTGGGACCGCAAGATCGGGCACGGCGCACCCTGCCCTTACGAGTCCAAGCTGTGGATGGCAGCGTTCGTCGGGGCGACTTTGGGTTTAGTCGGAGGCTGAGGAGGTGGCGGTGTCGGGGAATTTTTTGTGTTCGCGGATTACGGCGATAAGGGCTTGGGCGGCGCGGGGGAGGCTGCGGTCGCGGCGGTAGACAAGACCGAGTTCGCGCCAGAGGTCGACGCCTTCGACGTTGAGGAGCTTTACTTCGCCGGCCTTCACCTGATCGCGCGCAAAACCCTCGCTGATGAAGGAGACGCCGGCGTCGGCGCCGACGAAACGCTTGATCATGCCGATGCTGGGAAGCTCCATCACGACGCGCAAGCGCGCGCGATAGGGACGAAACAACTTGTCCAGTACTTGCCGAGTGAAGCCGGTGCGCGGAAAAATCAGCGGCTGGCCAGCGACTTCCTCGAGGGTGATCTTGGAGCGGTGCGCCAGGGGATTGCGGGTGCTGACCATGAAGCGCAAACGGTCGCGCGAGATATGGTGAACCTTGAGAGTGGGCGATTTGATGGGCAGGGTCACGATGCCGACATCAACCGAACCGTCCTCAACGCGCTGCAAAATCTTGTGGCTGAAATTGCGATAAATGCTGATGTGCACCTGGGGATAGCGGCGCTGAAATTCCGCGAAAATGTCTGGAAGCAAATAAAGGCAGGTAGCTTCGTTGGCGCCAAAGACGAGCGGGCCTTGCACGACATCGCCGCGATCGGCCACAACCTGAATGGATTCGTCGCGCAGGCGAAGAAGGCGTTCGGCGTATTCGAAGAGGACCTCGCCGGCAGGAGTCAGTTCGACGGATTTGGCGGAGCGGTCCAAGAGACGAGCGCGATAGGCTTGTTCAAGCTGGCGAATCTGCGCGCTGACGGCGGATTGCGAGCGAAAAACTTTTTGCCCGGCGCGCGAGAAGCTTTTCAGCTTGGCAACGTAGACGAAAGTAGCGAGTTGGTCAAAGTCCATAGATGGGCGGCTCGGCAAAGATTATAGCGGATTGTTACCGCTAACTAAGCGCAGAATCTTGCTCCTTTCAAGCCCGCAGCGGCGCCTGCGAAAGCGCGGCAGTCTGCGGCGGACTGAAAATCATTTCTCGGTGCTTCAAGCGGGCGAGCAGCGGCTCCCAGGTGGCTTCAAGAGAGCCTTGGAAATGAACGGGCTGCACCCGCAACATCGGAAGGACGCCGCGCCGGGAAAGCAAACGCGAGGCACGCGGGCTGGCGGTGAAACGCAGGTGTTCTTCGAGCACGGCGCGCAGCCAGGATTCTTCTTGGGCGTCGATCTCCGAGAGCGTGACGAAATCACGATGGATGACTTCGTCGGCTTCACCACGAAGAACGTAGGAAAGGCCGCCGGTCATGCCCGAGCCGAAATTTAAGCCGAGAGGGCCGAGGACGAGCACGACGCCGCCGGTCATGTATTCGCAGCCGTGCTGTCCGACGCCTTCGACAACCGCGAGCGCGCCGCTGTTGCGGACGGCAAAGCGCTCGCCAGCGCGGCCGGCGACGAAAAGCTGGCCAGACGTGGCGCCGTAGAGAACCGTGTTGCCGGCAAGCACGTCGCCGCGGCGGGAGGCGGCGGAGCTGGCGCCTATGGCGATCGTTCCACCCGAGAGACCTTTTCCGACGTAATCATTGGCTTCGCCTGAAAGCATCAGTGTAATTCCGTCGGCTAGGAATGCGCCGAAGCTTTGTCCTGCACAGCCGTGGAATTCCTTGGTTATTTCCTGGGCGAGCGGGCTGTGCAGGCTGCCAGGACGCCGACGGCGCATCAGTTCCCCGCTCATGCCTGCGCCGACGCTGCGGTCGGAATTCTGGATGGGTTGAGATTCCGTCTGGAGCTCGAAGGCGGCGCTGAAATGCAGGGCGTCCTCGCGCGCGGCGTCATGCAACGCGGGAGATTGATGAGGAGCGACGCGGCTGGACGGGGAAATAGGAACGATCAGCAACGGATCCATACCGGAACGGGCGCTGAGACGATCGTACCATCCGGTGAGCTCGCTGAGAGAGCGAGCGCCAAGTTGGGCGAGGCGATTGCGGATTTCTTCGGCGAGGGAGCGGAAATAGGCGACGACCATTTCCGGCTTTCCAGTGAAGCGGGTACGGAGTTTTTCGTCTTGCGTGGCGATGCCGACGGGGCAGGTGTTGAGATGGCATTGTCGCGCCATGACGCAGCCAATCGCAAGAAGAGAGGCGGTGCCGAAGCCGAATTCGTCCGCGCCAAAGAGCGCGGCGACGATGATGTCGCGCGAAAATTTCAGCCCACCGTCGACGCGGAGAGAGACGCGCGAACGGAGGCCTGCGCGGACGAGCGTGTCGTGCGTTTCGCGCAAACCGATTTCCCAGGGCAAACCCGTATTTTTGATAGAGGTGAGCGGCGAAGAGCCGGTGCCGCCGTTGTGGCCGCTGATGGTGATGACGTCGGCACCCGCTTTGGCTACGCCTGCGGCGATGATTCCTACTCCCGCGCCGCTCACGAGCTTGACGCCGATGCGCGCGCTGGGATTTACCGCGCGCAGGTCGTGGATGAGCTGGGCCAGGTCTTCGATGCTGTAAATGTCGTGATGCGGCGGCGGCGAAATTAACGGCGTGCCGGGTGTGGCATGACGGATGCGCGCGATATATTCGGTGACTTTGCGCGCGGGGAGCTGGCCGCCTTCGCCGGGCTTGGAGCCTTGCGCCATTTTGATTTCGAGCTCTTCGGCGTGGACGAGGTAATCCGCGGTAACGCCGAAGCGGCCGGAGGCGACTTGCTTGATTTTGTTTGCGGCGGCGGGCTCGAAGCGATAGGTGTTGGGGTCTTCGCCGCCTTCGCCGGTGTTGCTGCGGCCACCGATCATATTCATGGCAAGGGCAAGAGTCCGATGGGCTTCGGGGCCCAGGGAGCCGAGAGACATCGCCTGGGTGCTAAAGCGGCGGAGAATCGTGCTGGTGGATTCCACTTCTTCTACGGGCACGGCTGTGCCGGGGACGGTTTCGAGCAGGTCACGAAGAAAGACGGTGCCATGGTGTTCGGCTAATTCTTCGAAAGCGGCGTATTTGCCGGCTTCGGGGGCGCGGACGTGGGCATGCATGCGGCGAACGACTTCGGGAGAAGTGGCGTGAAGTTCGGCGCCTTTGCGGAAGCGATACAAACCAGCGTCGGCGAGTTCGGCGGATTCGGCGGAGAAGGCCGTGGTATGCATGCGGATGTAATCCGCGAAAAGATCGTCGAGTGTTTTTGAGCCGGGGTAATCGGCGGCGTCTTCGAAGAAGTCGGCGCAGAGATCTTCGGCGAGGCCGACGATTTCGAAGAGATGGCTGTTGCGATAGCTTGCGAGCGTGGAAACTCCCATGCGTGCGAGAACTTTTCGCAGGCCGGCGGTGATCGCGAGGCGCATGCGGTCGGCGCCGCCGGGCTCGAGCGATTCGGCAAATTCGTCGGCGAGATACGGCACCACTGCACTGGCACCGGCAGCTACGAGGAGCGCTACGTGATGCGTGTCGAAGACTTGCGCGGACTCGACGACGAGCGGCAAGTCCCAGAGGCCCTCGCGCACCATCGCTTTCCAGACGGCTGCGGTGGCCAGGAGCGCGGGAAGCGCGCCGTTTTCCGCGTTGATACCGCGATCGGAAAGGAGGAGGAGCCCCGGGCGTCCGCTGCTACTCAGAGGGGTAGAAGATAGCTGAGCAAAACTGCAGCGTGCGCCCGGGACTCCCAGGGCAGAAGAGAAAGTCATGTCGATGCGATGAACGGGGCCGAAGAATTCGGAGAGTTCGGCGAGTTGAGCGGCGCTGAGCAAAGGGCCAGGGAGCGTGACGCCGTCTTTGAGATGGACGTCGAGAGACATGACGTGAGTTTCGCGGAGCGGATCGATCGGAGGATTGGTGACTTGCGCGAAACGCTGTTTGCAGTAGTCCCAGAGCGTGCGCGGAAGAGTCGAGAGAAAAGCGGGAGGGGCGTCGTCGCCCATGCTCCAGTCGGCCTCTTTTCCGTGGATTAAGGCGGAGAAAAGGGTTTTGAATTGATCCTCGGTCCAGCCAGCGGCGGCGGCGATGCGCTTGGGCTCGCTTGTGGTTGCGGAGTGTGTCGCGGCGGAAAACGCGAGATGGCGCGGCGGCGGCGTGGCGTTGCGGGCTTGATGCATGGCCAGGCGTTTCAGGATTTCGCGCCAACGTAGGAAAAGGCCGGTGGCGGGATTGGCGAGAATCATTTCGCCAGGACCGAGACGCTGGCGTTCCGCGATGCGCGATTCTTCGAGATCGATGAGACCTGTTTCGGAGCCGGCAATTAGCAGGCCGTCGTGCGTGAGCGTATAGCGCAGCGGGCGGAGGCCGTTGCGATCGAGTTTTGCGCCGACGAATTGACCGTCGGAAAAAATCAAGGCGGCGGGGCCGTCCCACGGTTCGCTCTGCTGCGAGAGCGAAGTCAGGCCGGCGCGGATGTCCCGGGAGAGAAGCGGATCGTTTTCAAACGCGGGAGGAACCAGCGTGAGCATGGCCTCCTCGGGGCCGAAACCCTCGAGGAGCTTCAGCTCAAAGGCGTTATCGAAGCTGGCGGAGTCGCTGACTCTTTCTTCGAGCGGAGTGAACCAGGAGCCGACGGTCAGGCGGGCGCGCAGTTCGCTCTGCTTGGCGCGGAGCCAGCGGCGGTTGGAGACGATGGTGTTGATCTCGCCGTTGTGGGCGACGTACCGGAAAGGCTGCGCAAGGTCCCAGGAGGGTTGCGTGTTTGTCGAATAGCGTTGGTGGAAGATGGCGAACGTCGTGGCGAACGTGGCGTCGCGGAGATCCTCGTAAAACTGGGGGAATTGCCAGGGCGTGAGGAGGCCTTTGTAGACGACCGTTTGCGAAGAGAGCGAGCAGAGATAGCAGCGCTCCGGGAGAATCGATTCAGCGCGCTTGCGGAGAAGCGCGAGGCGCCACTCAAAGCGGGCAACGCCTCGAGAGGAGTGAAAAGGGACGACGAAAAACTGCCAGATCTCGGGCATCGTTTCGAGGGCGCGGCTGCCGAGAGAGTTGGTGTTGGTAGGGACGCGACGCCAGCCGAGAATGCGAAGGCGCTCGGTGTCGGCGGCGACTTCGACCGCTGCTTTGGCGTCGGCCGTCGCGGTGGCTGGAAAAAAGGCGAACCCTAAGCCAAAAATTTCCGGGAGGTCGATGCCCTGTTCTTGCGCGCGGGCGCGGAAGAATTCGTGCGGGAGGGAGGTCAGTAGGCCCGCGCCGTCGCCGCTGGCGCCGTCGGCGTCGACGCCGCCGCGGTGGGTCAGGCGTTCGAGGGCTGTAAGTGCAATGTTGACAATCTCATGGCTGGCGGGCCCGCCGAGGCGCGCTACGAAGCCCGTGCCACAGGCGTCGTGATCGGGATGGCCCCAGTTTGGGTGCCGATGGCTTCGGGCTGGCGCGCACCGTCGGTACATGCCTGTTTAATAAGCTGGTGGCGTCCGGATGTACAACGCAGAATTTGCATTTATCAAATCGATTTTGTAGGGCGGGAGACTCTAAGCCGTGGATTATTAAAACTTTGTGACTTCCGAGAAGTGAAAATCGCGGACCTTCATGGCGGGGACGACCATTTCGAAGGCTTCTTCGCCCGTGGCGCGGACGGCGGGGCCGAGTTGCTCGACGTTGCGGAGCATCTCGAGGATGGACTGATTGAAGCGGAAATTGCGGACGGCGGTCGAGACTTTGCCGTTTTCGACCAGGAAAAGGCCGTCGCGGGTCATGCCGGTCATGACCTTTTCGTAGGGATCGACTTCGCGGATGTACCAGAGGCGGGTAACGAGAAGGCCGCGGTCGGTCCAGGCGACCATTTTTTCTAGCGAGGAATTGCCGCCGGTGAAGACTAGATTCATGGGAGCTTCGCCGTATTCGTTGGGGAGCGCAAAGCCGTGGCCGGTGGGCTTTTTGCCGGCGGATTTGGCGCTGTTGCGGGCGTAGACGAGATTCGTCGGCACGCCGCGATCGACTAGCAAAACCTGCTGGCGGGGCATGCCTTCGCCATCGAAGGGAGCGCCGAGCTGGAGCGGATGATAGGCATCGTCGGTGATGGAGATGTTTTTGCCAAAGAGCGGTTTGCCCATGCGGTCGTTGAGGCAGGAACGTTTGTCTTGGAGCGCGGTGGCGGCGAAGTCGTAGAAGAGAAAGCCGACGAGATCGAGCACGGCGGCGGGCTCGAGGATGACGGTGTAGCGGCCGGGGGGGAGTTCGCGGGGGTCAACGGCCAAGTGCGCTTTCTCGCTGGCGCGCTGGGCGAGTCTTTGCGGATCGAACGCGCGGACGCTGGCGGCGTTGGCTTTGGCCCAGCTTGCGGCGGGAGTTTCCTGCATGGTGATGGAGAACTCGGCGTAAGTCTCGCGGTAGGCAGCGAAAAGGCCGCGCGAATTGCCCATCGCGAATTGCTGCAAACCGGTGGCGAAAATGCCGGCGGCAACCTGGCCGTTCTGAATGGCTAGATCGCAGGCGCGGCGGACGGCGCGGGCGCGTTCTTCGGGCGTGAGCGCGGCGGTATCTTTGTGGAAACGATTTACTTTGCGATAGCGCTGCTTGCCGGGGAGCGGGAGCAGATGCGGATCTTTGGGTTGGCTATGCGCAAGGGAGAGAGACGCTTCGATTGCGGCGCGGAGGGAGTCTTCGTCGACGCGATTTGTTGTGGCGCGCGCAGTTCGGCTGTCGACGACAGTGCGGATGGAAACATTCAGGCCGTGCTCGGCGACGTTTTGGTGGATAGCGTTGTTGGCGAAGCGGGTGAGGGCGTCGGCGGTCTCGTCGACATGGACTTCGGTTTCATCGGCGCCCGTGGATTTGGCGAGGCAAAGGACGGTATCGATGATGCGGCGTAGTTCGTGTTCGGGGAGCAATTGCGCGGAGGACGTGGCGCTCTTCCCTGCCGAAGGCTTCCCGGATTTGCGGGCGGTGGTCATTGATTTGAAAAGGCCGAGCCGATTTTGACGTTGCGGAATCGCGCGGGGGCAGCACCGTGTCCGGTGCCCATGGTTTGCATGGGCTGGCCTTTGCCGCAGTTGGGCGTGCCCCACAGAGTCCAGTGATCGCGCGTGCAAATCGCGTCGCAGGAATTCCAGAACTCGGTGGTGATTCCGCTGTAGCTAGGATTTTTGAGCATGCGCGCTTTTTTGCCGCCCTTGACTTCCCAGCCCATCTCCGTCGAAAACTGAAATTGGTAGCGGCGATCATCGATGGACCAGGAGCGGTTCGTTTCCATGAGAATTCCGTCGTCTGTGTCGGCAATTAGATCGTCAAAATTCCACGTACCCGGTTTCAGGCTGATATTGGTCATGCGAATGATCGGGAGACGATTCCAGCTTTCGGTGCGCATGGTGCCGGAGGAGCGCTTTAGGCCGATGAGCTGCGCGGTTTCGCGATTGGAGAGATAGCCGCGGAACTGGCCGTCTTTGATGATGTCCGTGCACTGGGCGGGCACGCCTTCATCGTCATAGGCAAACGTTCCGAGGCCCGGTCCGTGTTCGAGACGCGCGTCGGCAACGACGTTCACGATGTCCGAACCGTAGCGCAGTTTGTTGAGCTGGTCGAGCGTGAGGAAGCTGGTGCCCGCAAAATTTGCTTCCTGGCCGAGGACGCGATCTAGTTCGATCGGGTGTCCGACGGATTCGTGAATCTGCAAGCCGAGCTGGCTTCCGCCGAGAATCAGCGTTCCGGTTTTCTCCGGACATTGCGCCGCGGAATGCAGCGCGGCGGATTCCTCGCCGACGCGCGCGGCGTGCTTCAGCAGCTCGAGCGATTCAACGAGTTCGTAACCCTCCAGCGAATGCTGGCCGCCGAAACTATTGGGATACGACCGCTTCTGAATCTCGTCGCCTTGAAAGGAAGTCGCAGCAATGCCGCAGCCGGTGATCATCTTGCGTTGATGAATGCGCGAGCCGATGCTAGAAGCGAACCAAGAATCAATTTTGCGAAATTGCATTCCGGTTTCGGTGAGCGTGACGCCCTTCACGCGGCGCATTTCGGCATCGGCGGCGAGCAGGAGAGATAGCTGGTTTTCCAGCGGGAGCTCGAAGGGATCTTTGCGAAACGGGCTTTGCCAGCTGTCGACGTAGGAGTCTTCCGGGACCATCAGCACGTCTCCTCGCTTCGCGAGTGCGGAGGCTTTCGCTATCGAAACGGCCTGGGCTGCGCAGGCGGAGACGCCTTCGCGCGCAAGGCGGTCTGTGGAGGCGAAGCCCCAGGCGCCATTCGCCAGGGCGCGAACACCGATTCCGATGGATTCGGATTGCGCTAGCGTTCCGACTTGGCCGTTTTTGGTGGTCAGGTCGCGCTGGTGCAGATGCATCATGCGAACGTCGGCGTACGTGGCGCCGCGGAGGCTGGCGGTGTCGAGCGCGTTAGTGCAGAGATCCCACATAAAAGTGATCCGATAGAAACCGAATTAAGTTTACAAGAAAATGGGGCGCGGTTTATTGCACCCCATTGTGAAAGACAAGAGGACAGACAAGAGTGTCTGTCCTACTTACGTGCCTTCTTGCCAGGAGGCTAGATAGTGCTCCTGCTCGGCCGTGAGCTTGTCCAGTTTGTGACCCATGCTGTCGAGCTTGAGGCGGGCGATTTCCTTGTCAAGATTTTCCGGCACAACGTAAACCTGCGGCTTTAGGTCTTTGTAATGCTGCTTCAGGTATTCGGCGGAGAGCGCTTGATTGGCGAAGCTCATGTCCATCACCGCGGCCGGGTGGCCTTCGGCGGTTGCCAGATTGACGAGGCGGCCTTCGCCGAGGAGATAGACCTTGCGGCCGTCTTTCAGGAGATATTCGTCCACGAGCGGACGCACTTCGCGCTTGCCGGAAGACAAGCGTTCGAGAGAAGGAATATCGATTTCGACGTTGAAGTGGCCGGAGTTGCAAACCACCGCACCGCTCTTCATCGCTTCGAAATGTTCGGCGCGAATGACGTTCTTGTTGCCGGTGACCGTAATGAAAACGTCGCCTTGCTTCGCCGCTTCCGCCATCGGCATTACGCGGAAGCCATCCATCACGGCTTCGATGCCCTTGGTCGGATCGATTTCCGTGATGATGACGTCGGCGCCGTGGCCCTTCGCGCGCATAGCGATGCCGCGTCCGCACCAGCCGTAGCCTGCGACGACAACTTTGAGCCCGGCGATGAGCAAATTGGTCGCGCGAATAACACCATCGAGCGTGGACTGCCCCGTGCCGTAGCGATTGTCGAAGAAATGCTTGGTCTGCGCGTCATTGACGGCGATGATCGGATACTTCAGCGTGCCGTCCTTGGCCATCGCGCGCAGCCGGATGACGCCGGTGGTGGTCTCTTCAGTGCCGGCAATGACGTTGGCGACCAGGTCGGTCCGCTTCGAGAGAAGCATGGTGACCAGGTCTGCGCCGTCGTCCATCGTGAACTGCGGTTTGTGCTCGAGCGCCGCACGCAAGTGCGAGTAGTACGTCTCGTTGTCCTCGCCCTTGATCGCGTATGTAGGAATGTTGTAGTCGCGATTGAGCGAAGCGGCGACTTCGTCCTGCGTGGAGAGCGGATTCGACGCGCAGAGAACCGCATCGGCACCGCCGTCGCGCAAGGCGATCATCAGGTTGGCCGTTTCGCTGGTCACGTGCAGACAGGCGGAAACGCGCAACCCTTTGAGAGGCTGCTCCTTGACGAAGCGTTTGCGGATCGATTCGAGAACGGGCATTTGCTGATGCGCCCACTCGATCTTGCGCTTGCCGGCGTCCGCCAGCCCGATATCCTTGACATCACCCCTTTTCAGTTCTGCTGTAGCCACTTATTCTCCTCGATCCGAATTTTGCGCGGCGAAGGGACTTCGCGCAGAAAAAACAAGCTGCCGGCGCAGGAGCCGGCGTTTCGAGCAAAGCTTAACGGTGTGCGCCTGCTTCGACGGTGACCGCCACTCCGAGGCCGGCCGCCTTGCGCAGTGCATCCGCACGGTCGGTGCGTTCCCAGGTGAAGCTCGGCCCGCTGCGTCCGAAATGCCCGTACGCGGCGGTGTCCTTGTAGATCGGGCGGCGAAGATCGAGCGCTTCGATGATGCCTTTGGGCGTCAACGAGAAGTATTCGCGGATGAGCGCGGTGATTTTTTCGTCGGAAATGGCCGCGGTGCCGAAAGTATCGGCCATCACAGAGACGGGCTCTGCGATTCCGATTGCATAAGCGAGCTGAACTTCCACTTTGCGCGCCAGTCCCGCCGCAACAACGTTCTTAGCAATGTAGCGCGCCATGTAGCAAGCGGAGCGGTCCACCTTCGAGGGATCCTTGCCGGAGAAAGCGCCGCCGCCGTGACGGCTGTAGCCGCCATAGGTATCTACGATAATTTTGCGGCCGGTCAAACCCGCGTCGCCCATCGGCCCGCCGATGACAAAGCGTCCGGTGGGATTGATGTGATACTTGGTTTTGCTGTCGAGCATCGCCGCAGGAATAATCGGACGGATAACGTGCTCGGTGATGGCGTCGCGCAGATCGGCGTTGGAAACCTTCTCGCTGTGTTGCGAGGAGATGACCACAGTATCGACGCGAACCGGGCGGCTATCGCGATACTCGATGGTCACTTGGGACTTGCCGTCAGGACGGAGAAAATGAACTATGCTGGACTTGCGAACATCGGTGAGGCGCTGCGTGAGGCGGTGGGCGAACTGGATGGGCATGGGCATCAGTTCTTCGGTCTCATCGCAGGCGAAACCAAACATCAGGCCCTGGTCACCCGCACCGCCGGTATCGACGCCCATGGCGATGTCCGGCGATTGGCGCTTAACGGTGCACATGACGGCGCAAGTCTCGGCATCGTAGCCGTATTTTGCGCGGTCGTAGCCGACGCCGCGGATGGTGTCGCGGACCAACTTGTCGTATTCGAGATGCGCGGTGGTGGTGATTTCGCCGGCGACAACGGCGAGGCCGGTGGTGACAAGGGTTTCGCAGGCAACGCGGCCCTTAGAGTCCTGCTTGAGCACTTCATCGAGAACGGCATCGGAAATTTGGTCGGCAATCTTGTCGGGGTGGCCTTCGGTTACAGATTCCGACGTGAACAGAAAGTTGCGCAAGGCTTCGCTCAAAAGAGATTCTCCTTCGTGAACCGCGGCGGCATTGCCGCCAGGACAAGCTATTCCCCAGTGCGTTGGATTAACTTTACAAAAGTACCATCGCAGGGTCCAAGAATCAACGCATTGAGCTTAAACGACTTAAAACTGCAGCGAACGGTCGAAAATGGATGGTGAACGGCGCCTGGATGCAGTGGTTGGGGACGGACCTAGGCAGCGTCCTCGTCGTCATCCAGCTGAACATCCAGCTTCCCCTTGGTCTTTTTCGCCATCAGGTAGGAGCGAATGAAAGGGTCGATGTCGCCATCCAGGACCCGGTCCACGTCGCCGGCGCTAAATTTGGTGCGATGGTCTTTGATCATGCGGTAAGGCTGCATGACGTAGGAGCGAATCTGGCTGCCGAAAGAGATGTCCAGCTTGGTCTCGTCGAGCTTATCCGTATGCGCTTGGCGCTTTTGAATTTCGAGGTCGTAAAGGCGCGAGCGGAGCATCTTCATGGCGATTTCACGGTTTTTGTGCTGGCTGCGTTCCGCCTGGCAGCCCACCACTATGTTGGTTGGCAGGTGCGTGATGCGCACCGCGGTCTCGACCTTGTTCACGTTCTGGCCGCCCTTGCCGCCGGATCGAAAGGTATCCACGCGCAGGTCTTCCGGACGAATGTTGATTTCGATGCGGTCGTCAATTTCCGGAATGACGAAAACGGAAGCGAACGAGGTGTGCCGCCGCGCGGCCTGATCGAACGGCGAGATTCGGACGAGGCGATGAACTCCTGTCTCTCCCGCCAGCAAACCGTAGGTGTTTTCTCCGGCGAATTGAATGGTGGCCGATTTGATGCCTGCTTCTTCGCCGGGCGTTTCATCCAACACGGTGGCGTTCATGCCTTTGCGTTCCGCCCAGCGCAAATACATGCGCAGCAGCATCGAAGCCCAGTCCTGCGATTCGGTGCCGCCGGCTCCGGGCTTGATCGTCATTATGGCGTTGAGGTGGTCGGTTTCGCCGGAGAGCAGCGTCCTGGTTTCCAGCTCACCGATATAGCTCTCCGCGGCCGTCAGCTCGCGGTCGAGATCTTTCAGCAGATCGTTGCGCTGCTCGGCGTTGGTCTCTTCGCGCGCTAGACTGATGTATGTCTCGATGTCGCCGGAGATGGTGGTCAACTTATCGTCCGCGGCAATTTGTTCTTCCGCGCGTTTGCGGTCGCGGAGAACGGCTTGGGCTTCTTCCTGGTTGTTCCAGAAATCGGGTTGAGCGACCCGCGCTTCGAGCGATTTCAGGCGTTCGCGGTATTGCGGCGCGTCAAAGATAGCTCCGGACGAGTGAAATGCGCGGCTTGAGGCCTTCGTAACGATATTGGAGGTCTTCGAGAATCATGAGTTTTTCAGCAAAATCCCGCAGCTTGCCAGGGACGCTAAACAGCCTTTCTAAAAGTTAACACTACCAGAATAACGGAAACCAGCACGCAGAGCCAGGCGAACCAATCGCCGAATCGTGTATATAGAGTTTCATTCGATCGAAAGTCGTACGGCAAATCGGCAGCGGCGCGCACGTCTCGTGGGAGCGGACGGAAAATCCGGCCATACGGATCAATCGAAGCAGTAATGCCGCTGTTCGTCGCGCGCAGCATCCAGCGGCGATTTTCCACGGCGCGAACCCGCGCCATGCGCAGGTGCTGTTCGGCGGCGGCAGAGTGCCCGAACCATCCGTCATTCGAAATATTGACAAAAAGTTGTGCGCCGTTTGCGGCGAAGCGGCGAATCTCGCCGGGATAAATGGCTTCGTAACAAATGAACGTGCCGAACGAATATCCGTTCGAAAAGCGTCCGACGGAATGCTTAGTGCCCTTCCGAAACCCGCCAACCTCGCTCGAAACATTCGCCACCACGCGGTGAATCAGCGGAAACGGCTCGTACTCGCCGAACGGAACGAGATGCACTTTATCGTAAGAAAAAAGTCGGCGGCCTTGCGCGTCAAACATCAGCGCGCTGTTATAGGGCGCCATGATCGTGTGGCTGGTGCCGCCAGCGGAGAGGGTCTCCGGCTTCCACTCCACCACGCCGACGATGAACGGGTGGCCAAAGCGAATCGCCAGGCTCGAAGCCAAATGCGCGAATTGCGAATCCTGATACGAAAAAGGCGCGGGAGCCTCCGGCCACACCAGCAGATCGGGATGACGGACGGAAGGCGCAAGGCTTAGGCGCTCTATCTCGTCCAGGTCCGAAGCATGCACCGTGAACCAGTTGGTAGGATATTCTTCCGCCTCGGGAAAGTTGAGCTGCACAGCGCGCGCGGTATGGTTAGCCACAGCGTTTGGGACGAAGCGCGGCCCGGCGGTCATCGCCGCAAGCACCAGCACCGCAGCGCTGACCAGAATCACGAGCCGCTGCCGGGGAGACCGGGTCGTGTTCGCGTCGCACCAAGCAATCAGCGCATTGAACGCCGCGACCGCGAACGACAAACCGTAGATCCCCGTGATCGTGGTGAGCTGCACCAGGGCCACATTTGACGCAGCGGGATATCCCAGCAGGTTCCACGGAAAGCTAATCTCCGGCAGCCGGGTGCGAAACATTTCCAGCGAAACCCACAGGAACGGCGTCCCGATACAGGCGAGAGTAATGCTTCGCAGCGAAAGACGGTGGATCGCCCAGGTGACCGCCCCGTTCGCTGCGGCCCAAACTGAAGCGATCAGCAGTAAAACACCCCATCCGCCCGCGCGCGAAAGCCCACCATGCGCGGCGAGCACTTCCGCGATCCACGGCACGGACGTCAGCACGAAACAAAGGCCATGCAGAAATCCGCAACCGTACGCCACAAGCGGGCGCGCCCCGAAAAGCGCGATCACCAAAACTCCCACGCATACCCAGGAATAGATGCTGAGGTAAAATCCGGTGAAGGAAAACGAGAGCGCCGCGCCGGAAACGGCGGCGATAAAAAGCCTCATCCATGATGGAGTTTCGCTTCCGGGATGCGGACGAAAATAACCGAGCCACGGACGTCCAGGCATCAGTGTTTCACGATGGCCTTAAACCCGGCCACCTCGAGGCCCTTCCTGGCGTTCTCGACGGCTTTCTGGTCGGCATAAGGACCAACCAGCACGTGGTAATACTTATCTCCCTGCGGCGTCTGCACAAATGTCGGGAAATTTTTCTTCCGCAAAGTATTTGCCAGGGCCAAAGCATCGGATTTCTTTGTGAGCGCTGCGACCTGCAAGTTAAGGCCTCCGCCCGCGTTGAGTGGCGCTCCAATAGTAGTTCTTGCAGTGGCATTCACCTGCTTCGTGAAATTGCCGTTCTTTCCGGCAACAGGCGACGCCGGGCTAGCAACCGGCCTTAAATGATCATCCGTCTTGTTGGAATCGGCTGCGTGATAAAACTCCCAATCGGAATTTGGAGGCGTTCCCGCGTCCGCATGAGGCTCGGCACTAGACTTTTTTCTCGAGGGTTTGGCCGCGACCTCGGTTTTCGGCAAAACGTTTTCGTCCGGCAGGCCTCGCAGGTTCGTCGACGCGCGCACTTGTCCGTCGTACTGGTTGCGGCCCATCACGAAGCCGAGCGTAAAGAACAAGCCCGAAAACAGCAGCATCAGCATGAACAAGCCGATGACGTGCCGTCCTTCGAGCACTCGCTCTCCGGCGCTTCCTCTTTTTCCCCCAGAAGCCATTCTTACTTTTTCGATCCCCCTAACGCTTGTACCCAGCTATTAATGATATCGATGGGCAGGGGGAAAACAATCGTTGTGTTCTTCTCGACACCTATCTCCGTCAAAGTCTGCAGGTAGCGCAGTTGAATGGCCGACGATTGCGTCTCCAGAACTTTCGCGGCATCGGCAAGTTTTTGCGATGCCTCGAATTCGCCTTGGGCGTGAATCACTTTCGCGCGGCGCTCGCGTTCCGCTTCCGCTTGTTTCGCGATGGCTCGCTGCATCTGTTCCGGAATATCGACTTGCTTTACTTCCACCTTGGACACCTTGATGCCCCAGGGTTCGGTGTCCTGATCGAGGATGACCTGCAGCTTGCCGTTCACTTTGTCGCGCTGCGATAGAATTTCGTCGAGATCAAACTGGCCCACGATGCTGCGAAGCGTAGTTTGCGCAAGCTGCGACGTCGCGTATTGATAGTTTTGCACTTGAGACATCGCCAGGTTGGCGTCCACTACGCGAAAATAGCAAACGGCGTTCACCTTCACGGAAACGTTATCGCGCGTGATGATGTCTTGCGGGGGAACGTCCAGCGTCTCGAGCCGCAGGTTGATGCGGTACAAGGTCTCAATCGGCCAAAATACCAGGTTGATGCCCGCGCCTTTAGCCTGGGGCAGCAATCGTCCCAGCCGCAGCACCACGCCGCGCTCCCACTCCTTGATGATGTAGAGCGAATTCCAAAACCAAATAAGAAAGAACCCAACGATTACCGCCGTCCCAAGAAGACTGATTTCCATGTCTACCCTCCTCTGCGCCAACGCATTCTACTTGTTTTCTGCGGCCGGCGCTTCCTCCGGCTCGACGTGCAGCTTTAAACCCTCCACGCGGCGCACACGCACCGGCTTTCCTGCCGCCACCGCGCTTGGAGAGATCGCGCCCCACAGCTCTCCGTGAACGCGAATCATTCCTTCCTGGCCCGCGACCAGCGCGGAAATGGTAACGCCCTCCTCGCCGACCAGTTCTTCCTTACCCGTCGTCAATTTCCACGTGCGCGAGCGCAGAACCAGCCGCATCAGGAAAATCGTGATAAATGCGAACGGCAAAGTCGCGGCCAGCGCCACTCCCAGGCTCACTCCTCCCGAAGTCAGCGGCGAGCGAATCAGAAACATCGCGCCCAGCATCATTGCCACGATGCCGCCAAAGGCAAGCACGCCGTGGCTCGTGAACTTGGCCTCCAGAATGAACAACGCCAGCGCGAGCAGAATCAGAAGCACTCCCGCGAAATTCACCGGCAAAAAATGCATCGCATACAGGGCCAGTACCGCGCAGATGCCGCCAATCACTCCGGGCGCGATCATTCCCGGATGCGTGAATTCCGTGTACAGGCCGAGCACGCCCACCAGCAAAAGCACGAAGAAAACATCCGGCTCGACAATGCGCGCGAGAAATCTCTGCCGCGCGGAAAGTTCGAAGGGCACGGTTGCTGCATTCTTCAACGCCAAGACCGTCTTCGTGCCGTCAAAACGCGTGATCGTCCGGCCATCCAGCTGGTGCAAAAGATCTTCGGGCGAAGAAGCGACCAAGTCGATGAGTTTTCCGTCCAGCGCCTCTTTATCCGTGAACGCTTTCGCGTCCGTCACCGCGGTCTCCGCAAGCGTCGCATTGCGGCCCCGCTTTTCCGCGTAACTTCGCAAAAAGGCCAGCGCGTCATTCAGGATTTTCTTGCGCATGGTCTCGTCAACCTGCAATTCCCACCCTCCGATCGCCACCACCGGAGAAGCGGCGCCGGTGTGCGTTCCGGGAGCCATGGCCGCGATGTCCGCCGAAAGCAGTATGAAAAAACCCGCCGAAGCGCCGCGCGCACCAGTGGGCCATACGTAAACCGCCACCGGTACGGGCGACGCCAAAATGTGCTGGATGATGTCCGTCATGGAATCGCTCAAACCGCCCGGCGTGTTCATGGTGATCAGCACGAGCGCTGCATGCCGGCTCGCCGCGTCGGCAATCCCTTCGTCGATGTACGTGGCCAGCACTGGTTCGACCTCGCGGTCGAGATCGAGCCGCAGCACCTGCGGATTGCCGGAATGCTCGTCGGCGGTGGCGGAGGGCAGCACAAGAAACGCGCCGGCGATCCACAACGCGCAAATGAGAGGGAAAGCCCAGGCCGCGAAGCTTCTCGAACTAAAAAGCCGGTGCTCCAAACGACGAGCGCTCATTGTGCGCCTCCCGCAGGCTTCAGTTTCTGGAGATTTTTCAGCAATGCTTTTGCATCGGAGTATTTGGGTGCAAGCTTCAGCGCGCGTTCCACTTCCGTTCGCGCCAAATCCAATTTCTTCTGTTCGAGATAAACCCGCGCAAGCGTTGTGCGCACCACTGCCGAGTCCCGGATATCCAGAGAAGCCTGCAGTTCCTTGGCGGAATCGTCCAGCTTACCGCGGCGCCGATAGACTTCCGCAAGCCCGTTATGCGCGGATGCGTTCGCCGCATCATCGGCCAGCGCCGCGCGAAATTCGCTTTCTGCCGCATCCACGCGCCCCGCCGACAACTCTTGCCTGCCGCGCCGGATGTGCGCCGCCGGGGTGTTTGCCGCTGCCGCCGCATTCGCAGCACTCGCGGGGGCCTCAGCCGACACGATCTCCAGACTCAGCGCCGTGGTATCCAGTTCCGTGCGCACTCGCTCCAGGTGCGCCAGGGAATCTTTTCCAGTGTCTAGATGGACCGCGGGAAGCGCGTCCGGACCGAACGTCTCCGCGGCAGTTTCGCGCTCCTGGTCCGCTTCCGCTTGGTTGCCCGCCTTCTCGAGAGATAGGATCAGCAGCGCCCGGTTTTCCGGGTTGTCGGGCTCGCGGCCCGAAGCGTCGCGAAAATATTCCGCGGCTCCGGCGAAATCCTTCGATCCAAAGGCCAGCAAACCCAGGTTGAACGGGTAATCGTCTTCGTCGGGATCGAGTTCCGTCGCCCGGCGGAGATCGGCTAGCGCCGCCGGCGTTTTGCCCTCTCGGGCTAGGGCCAGCGCCAGATTGTTCAATATTTCAGGGAGGTCAGCGCCGGAAACCATGCTGTTATGCAAGTATTCCTGCAATGATCCGAAAACCTCGTCGGCCTTGTCCGGCTGGTTCATCAACAAATGGCAAACGCCTGTCGCGAATACGGCTTCCACGTAGCGGTCGTGCGATATCGGAACTTTGGCAAACCACGGCAACGCCGAGTTGCAATCCCTGCGGGAATAGTACACGTCGCCAATCGCGAAATCCGGGTCGGGCCATTCCGGCTCGAGCCGCGCGGCTTCCCGAAGTTCGCGCAGCCGCGCATCATCGTCGCTCGCCAGCAGCCCGCGAATGAAGTGTTCGAACGCGTCGAGCCGCAGCGGCCGCTGCACTTTTGAGAAGTCTTCAAGACTTTGCCGGTATGCGTGATCGTTGGCGGCCAGCAATCGCCAGAGCATCTTGAGATGCAAGTCCATGAGGGAATCGAGCGGGCCGGTCTCCCGGACTGCCGGAAGCAGCCGTATGGGGCTGATGCGCAGAATTCGAGACTCCACGGTGAGGGACCGTCCGTCGGACATAAATCTTCCAAAAATCACGAAGTCCGCGTCCATGTTCTGCGCGATGCGCAGCATCGAAGCCCGGCTCAATTTTGCATTGGGTGGAAGCCCGGAGCGGTCCAGTTCCTCCGTGCGCCCGTCATGCGAATACACCTGCTGCCCGGCCGCGGAAAGCCGCTGAATCGTGAGCTCTTCCAGGCCTTCGCCGAGCCAGTCCAGGCTCGGCGAGGCGCCGTCATTTTCGAACGGGAAAACGAGATATGTCCCTTGTAGGGAAGACGCGGGCGCAACGGCCCGAGGGGCCGTCGATGCGCTAGAATCCGGGGAAAGTTGCTGCGAAAAAAGGGGTGGAACTGCCGCGAGGGAAAGGGCAATCGTGCTGAAAAGAATCAACGAATGCGCGCTGAAAATGAGACGCTTCATGCTCATCTCATTGTAGCAGAGGCGTCTGGCTGCATTGCCTCGGAAGCGCCGGAGTGTCGATGAACGATACACGGCACAAGTCGCGGTGGAACAAAAAGGAAATGCTTCCCGTGGCGCAAAACGCGAAAAATAACGCATCTCCTCGGCATGCAAAGCCTGGACTGGAGCGCCCCGGGAATACATGGTGATTGTTTCCCTGCCCACAGCTCGAAGGAAAACAGCGGAGCCTATCCCCGCAGTTTCGACACGGGCAAACTCCAAATGCATTCTCACACTGGCCCCTGACGGGTAGGAGTGTTTCACTTCTTGCTAAAGCTGTGCGGGTTGTGCAGGCTTCGGAAGCAGCAGTTCTTGGATTTCAGGACTCTTCAGCGCCATTGCAAACGCGGGATCCTTCTTTATATCCCCGAAATCTTTATAGTCTTCGTCCTTGGCCTTGCGAAGGTAAAGGATACAGTGCTGCAGGTCGCCAGCCTCTGCAAAGGACTTCGCAAGCATATAGTAGAACCTTCCGCGATCTCCCACCGAGCGGTCTTGCAGGAGCGACCCGCTGCGAGAACCGTTGTGCTCGAAAAGCAATGGATCAAGCAACAAGCCCTGCCGGAACGCGGCGATGGCTTCCCCGTATTTTCGCTCGCCAAAATAGGCATAACCCAGATTGCTGTAGAGCACAGCCATGTCGTTGTGTATCTTAATCGCCTTTTCGTAAGCCTTAATGGCTTTGCCGTATTTCTTGCGCTGATACCAAATTGTGCCGACATTGTTTTCAGCGTCTGCGTACTGTGGATCCACTTTAACGGCCTGCTTATAGTATTTCAGCGCCAGTCCCAGCGCCGCCTGCTGGTGCAGGGCGATGCCCAGCTTGTTCAGATACACGGGATTTCTGGGGTTCTCATCCGAGAGTTTCTTGAAGAGCCCAGCGGCTTCGCGAAACTGCTTCCGGACCATGTAAAGATCGCCCATCTGCTCGTCAGATATTTGGGGACGGACTACGCTCGGTGGCTCCTGCGCTGAAGGCACTTGTGCGACACCCGGGGCCATCACCATCGACCGAGTTGCTTCCAGTGTTTGTCCTGTTGCGGGGATGGACAGACTTAGAAGGAGAATACTGCTTGAAACCGCCACTCGTACTAAAATCATGGCGAGTCTCCCTTCTCCGGCTGAGGCTTAGCCTTGTCGGGATCCTTCTTCTTGCCTCCAAAGATACCAAAAATCTTCTGCAAAGGGTTCTTTTTCTTTTCCTCGGGTTGGGTGCTGGGGTCCGTGCTCGTGGCAGGAGAAGAGCCAAGGGTACCCTGGCCGGTCGCGTCGGGCGGCCGATTCGAATCAGAGGCGTTTATCGGCTTTCCCTGCGCATCGGTTTGCGGCTGTTTCGGTTGACCACCGCCAAAAATGTGCGACAGCCACGAACCCGTCGCGGACACCGCGCTGCCTCCGCCGTGCAACTCGCAGAATTGTGTCGGGGCTGACCCCGCGATATAAACCTCATCCCGTGTCGTCGGGCAATTCGGCGTGGCAAGCTCCAGCGATTCGGGATCGATCAGCACTGACTGGACGCCATCTGGCATGACGAAATCCCTGGCGTCGCGGTAAGGGGGAAGCTTCGTGGCGCGAAGCATGAAGTCCGCCCAAACCGGCGCGGCCGTGCCCCCGCCCGGCAGGTCCAAATCGCGATTGTCGTCAAATCCGATCCAAATCACAGTGAGCAAATTCGAGGTGTAGCCGGCAAACCAACCATCGCGCGAGGTTCCCGTCTTCCCGGCCGCGGGGAGGGTGAAGCCCCGCGCGCGAACTGCCGCGCCCGTGCCCTTGTTCAAAACATCCTCGAGGAGGCTGGTGACCAGATAAGCCACGCGCGGATCAAGAACCAGGTGCGTCTGCGGCGTAAATCTCTCAAGCACTTCGCCATCAGCGCTCACCACGCTGTGAAGAAATTCCGGCTCGGCGCGTACGCCGCCGTTCGCGAAGGCCGTATACCCCCCGGCCACCTCGATTGGCGTCATCTCGTAGGCGCCCAACGCGACCGCCGGTGTTGCCTGAATGTTGGAGCCTAGCCCCATCTGCCGTGCGATCTGCACAACCCGGCCGTACCCGATCATCTCGGCAACTTTCACGGTGGCCACGTTCAGGGAATTCGTCAACGCCTCCCGTACCGTCACGTGCCCCATGAATTTCGCACCGTAATTGTTCGGCGTGTACTCCTTGCCGTCAAATTCAAACGTCGTCGGCTCGTCCTCGATCGTCGTCGCGGGCGTGATAACCGGCTGCACCCCATCCACGGCATTGTCGAACGCCGCCGCATACACGAACGGCTTGAACACCGACCCAGGCTGCCGGTGGGCCAACGCGTGATTGAGCTGGCTTTGCCCGTAATCGCGGCCGCCCACCACCGCCTTAATCTCGCCCGTCCGCGGATCGATCGCCACAAGCGCCATCTGCACTTGAGGGATCGGCTCCGTGCCACCTTTCTTCGCCGCTTCACGGCGCCATTTCTCATATTTTCTTGCCAGCAGCAAGTCCACGTTCTTTACTCCGGCATCCACCGCGGCCGCCGCGGCCCTCTGTAGCGTGGGATCGAGTGTGGTGTACACCCGGAAGTTCTGGCTCAAAAGCTCGCTTTCGGAATATTTATCCAGAAGATGGTCCTTGACCATGTCCACGAAATACGGCGCTTCGCTCCCGGAGGCCTCGGTGTGCACGATTTTCAGCGGCGCGCGCTTGGCGTCCGCCAGTTCCTCGGCCGTGATGTATTTGTTTTCCAGCATCTGCGTCAGCACGCGGTCTCGCGCTTGTGCCCCACGTTCCGGGTGCCGGTCCGCCGAGGAATAGTAGTTAGGCGCGCGGATGATCCCCGCGAGGTAAGCGCACTCGCCGAGCGAGAGTTGCCGCATGTCCTTACCGAAGTACGCCACGCTCGCTTCGGAGAATCCGCGAATTCCGAAGCTTCCGCGGTTTCCGAGATACACCTCGTTGGCGTAAAGCTCGAAGATTTGCTGTTTGTTGAAGCGCTGCTCGAGCTCCATCGAGACCATCGCCTCGGCCAGTTTGCGACGCCACGTCCGCGCGTTCGAAAAGAAAAACGTCCGCGCCACTTGCATGGTAATGGTGCTCGCGCCCTGATAATGCGTCGAGCTGTGCCGAATGTCGGCCCACGCCGCGCCGGCGATGCGAATAAAATCGAACCCGCCGTGATCGAAAAATCGCTTGTCCTCCGCGGAAAGAATCGCGTGCACCAGCTCTGGCGGCAAATCCTCATATCGCACGGGCCGCCGTTTTTCCCGCGCGCTATCAAATAAATTCGTAATCAGCTCTGGCTCGATCTGCGCCGCCTCCAGGTCTGCGCCGCCGGCCAGCGGGCGGATCGAGCGGATCGCTTTCCCGCTGAATTTCACGGCCAGGGCGTTCGAACCGCCGAAGTACGAAAGTTTCGATGGCCGAATGTCGATCGTGTCGCCCTCTACGGTGTACTCGCCGAGCGCCGTTTCGTCCGCCTCGGGGCGGTACCCGATGCGCGTCAAATAAGTCGTCAGATCTCCCGCGCTCCAAGCCTGCCCCACGGAGATGTACTCCGGCGCGGAAAAAATCTGCGTCGTGTTCTGGAAAATTTTTCCGGAAAGCCGCGCATCGATCATGCGCGAGTATTTGATGTGGTAATAAGTGAAAATTCCTCCGGCGGTGAGGAATGCGGCGAAGACGATCCCCAGGATCGTCAACCCCGCCGCGGACGTGAAAAACCCTTTTCGAATTCGAATGCGCAAACGATGGCTCCCGTGGCTGAAACTTTATTGTCTCGCAACACCCGCCACTATGAAAGACGGAGTTCGGCGCGGAGACGTTGCCTGTACCAGCCCGCGCCACCGCCTGGCCCCGGCAAATCTAAGCAGGAACGTTGCCTCGGCAAGCGCGGATAGAGCCGAAGATGCGACCTTGGATCCAGCCATTCGAACGGAGAGCGCAACACCGCTACATGATGGATTTATTTTCACTGGAAGGTGAAAAGTGGAGACTGGTGGTGTAGATCAGCAAATCGACGGGAACCGTGTAATCCAATGAAATTTTGACAACCTGCTGCGTCGAGGCAACTTTGATGTCTTCCCGCTTCGCCGGTATATCCAAATCCTGAACCACTTTGTAGATATTGTCGCGGATCTGATCTTCCGAATACCGGTTGACCACCGCGAACCGCGCCTGCTCATCCATCTTGTCGTTCAACTGATATTCGGAGACGTAGGGCGGCACCATCTTGAACGCCACGAACACCGCAATCACCAGAAAGCCAGTGTACGCGATGGCCTTTACCCCGCCGCCGCCGCGTTGCACTCTCCTGCGCTTGCTCGAAATCTTTCCTGGATTACGAACAAATTCCACGAAACTCTTCTCCGGGCGCCGCCAACGCCGCAAGCAGTGCGCGGCATTGGGCGGCAGGATTCAGCCGCTATCTCTCAAGTAACGCTAGCACCGCGTCCGCGAGGTGTCGAGAAATTGCCGCATCGCGTGTTCCCGGAAAGCTACGGGGCCTTCGTAGAGGGGGAAACGGTTTTCAGTCCGGAATTTCAGTAGGCGCGTGCAAAAATCGCTCGTTCAGCAGCCGCTTTCCCGCAATATATGCACGTGCCAGAGCCGCTTCCCCGCGCATTTCCTTCGCCGAGGCTTTGGTCGATCGGAATGCACCGCATCGTAGCGCGCGTTTCTTCCTTGATTTTGGATTCGCACTCCGCGCTCCCGCACCACCCCGAATACGCGAACCCCATCTCGACGGCTTTTTTCAAGTCATCGTACGTTTTCGCATCGTGCGTGTTCGCTTTGCGGAACGCCAGTGCCTTGTCGTGCAGCGCCTGCTGAATTTCCACTAGCAATTTCTCGATCGTCTCCGGCATTCCCGCCAGTGGCGCGCTGACCTTCCCTTCTCTGCCGGGACGGTCCCGCCGCGCCAGCACCGCCGCCTGCTTCGCCACATCTTTGGGCCCCAGCTCGACCCGCAGCGGCACGCCCCGCATCTCCCAATCGTTGAATTTCCACCCAGCACTCGGCCCCTCGCGCTCGTCCAAAGTCACGCGCACGTTCGCCGCCACAAGTTCCGCCTTTAACTTCCGCGCCGTGTCCATCACCGAACTCTTTTCTTCGTCGGTTTTATAAATCGGCACTATCACCACCTGATATGGCGCGAGCTTCGGCGGCAGCACCAGCCCCTGGTCATCTCCGTGCACCATAATGATCGCGCCAATCACGCGCGTCGAAAGTCCCCACGACGTCGTCCAGCAATGCTGCAACTGCCCGCCCTGGTCCAGATAGCGCACTTCGAACGCCTGCGCAAAATTTTGCCCCAGGAAATGCGAAGTTCCGGACTGCAGCGCTTTGCCATCGCCCATCATGCCTTCGATCGAATAGGTCACGTCCGCGCCCGCGAATTTCTCCGCGTCCGATTTTTTCCCCGCAATCACCGGAATCGCCGCGTCGTTCACCGCAAAGTCCGTGTAAATATCCAGCATCTGCCGCGTTTCGAATTCCGCTTCTCCGCGCGTAGCGTGCGCCGTGTGGCCTTCCTGCCAGTAAAATTCGAGCGTGCGCAGAAAAAGTTTCGTCCGCAATTCCCAGCGCACCACGCTGTTCCACTGGTTCATCAAAACCGGCAAGTCGCGATATGACTGGATCCACTTCGACCACATGTGCCCGATAATCGTTTCCGAAGTCGGCCGGATCACCAAAGGCTCCGCCAATTTTTCGCCGCCGCCAATCGTAACGACCGCCAGCTCCGGCGAAAATCCCTCGACGTGGTGCTTTTCCTTATCAATAAAGCTGCGCGGAATCAGCAGCGGAAACGCCACGTTCTGGTGCCCGGTGGCCTTGAACCGCCGGTCCAGAGCCTGCTGCATGTTCTCCCACAGCGCCCAGCCGTACGGCCGCACCACCATGCAGCCCCGCACCGGTGCGTAATCGGCCAGCTGCGCCTTCAAAACCAGCTGGTTGTACCACTCGGAAAAATCCTGTGCGCGTGTAGGAAGCTTTTCTTCAGCCATGCGGCGGTGTGTCCGTTCTTCTCAGAGCGATAAATCCGTTCAAGTAAGATCAAAAGCGTAACGGACGCGTTGCAGCGTGTCAACGAATTGGAGGAGAGGGCTCAGCGAGTTTAAGACTGCGTTTTCCACCGTCGGCACACTTACCGACCGGGAGGGCATCTTCGCCTTCGTCAAAGATTACTTGCACGATGCGCGGCCCGGCTATGGAATTTCAGCCACTTCGGAAACGTGGTACAACGATCCGGATGGCCAAGTTAACGCAGATGCAGCCCGAAATGGCGAGAGCGCGCGTTGAAAAAAAGCCGCAAGCAACGGCGGATGCCGCGCCTACGGGCTGGCGCGGGTATGTGAACGCGTTTCTTGCCGCAGAAATTTCCGTGCTGACGCGCTATTACGACCGCGTGATCCAATGGCTGCCCCGCGACGACGATACTGGCCGTTTGCTTGCCGCGATCGATGCCCCGCGCAAAGAAACGGTTGGCAAGGGCGAACCGTTCCCGGACCTGACTCACGAGCGCGACAAGCGCACGGCAATTCTCATCAACGGCACGTTCAATCACGACTTCGACATTCAAGCGCTTTTAATGCAACTGAAAGTGAAGCTCGCGCGCACTTCTCGCCTGGTCGTCGTTCTCTACAACCCGTACCTGCGCTGGGCCTACTACCTTACGAACCGCATGGGTATCCGCAAGGGCGAATTGCCGAGCACGTTTGTCACGCGCGTCGACCTCGAAAACATCGCGAAAGTAGCGAGTTTCGAGATCGTGCGCCAACGGCTGGCCGTCTATTGCCCGTGGCGCATGCTCGGCCTCGGGACAGCCATCAATCGCGTCATGCCGCTGGTGCCGCTGGCGCGCTGGCTCAGCTTGACTTCGGTCGTGGTGCTGCGGCCGCTGCTCCCTTCGTCGCAGCAGGGAGTCTCTTGCGTCATTCCCGCGCGCAACGAACGTGGAAACATCGAGAATGCGCTCAAGCGTTTTCCAGACTTGGGCCGCGAGGCCGAAATTATTTTTGTCGAGGGCCACTCGACGGACGAAACTTGGAAGGAAATTCTGCGCGTCTCGACGGTCTACCGCGACCAGTTCCGCATTCTGGCCGTGCAACAACCCGGCAAAGGCAAAGCGGATGCGGTGCGACTGGGCTTTTCGCATGCTCGAGAAGATCTGTTGGTGATTCTCGATGCCGATCTCACCATGCCGCCGGAAATGCTCTCGCGCTTCAGTTATGCGTACGACCAGGGGCATGGAGATTTCATCAACGGATCGCGGCTGGTCTATCCCATGGAAGGCGCGGCCATGCGTTTCTTGAACCGCATGGGGAATATTTTTTTCGCGAAAATGCTCAGCGCGGTGCTGGATGTGCGCCTGGGCGATTCTTTGTGCGGCACGAAACTTTTCACGCGGCACGATTATGAGCGCATGGTGGCATGGCGAAAAGATTTTGGGGAATTTGATCCCTTCGGTGATTTCGAGCTGCTCTTCCCGGCGGCGGAGCTGGGGCTGGAAATCGTGGATGTCCCAGTGCGCTATCTCGCGCGGACCTATGGCGAGACAAATATTCAGCGCTTCCGACATGGATTACAGCTACTAAAGATGACCTGGGTAGGTCTCGTGCGCATCAAGATGGGAATCAGGAAGAAGCGGCCGGGCAACTCAGAGAGCGTTGCGAGTTAGTTTCGAGAGAGAATATTTTTGGAGCACAGGACATCGACATAACCGGAGCGCTCAGCGGCTAGCTCGATCGCACGGTTATCTGGAGCCAGCGTTGTGGCGGCGCGAGTCAGAATGTGGAGTTGATATCCTGCGGAGCGGAAGAAATCGAGCAGCGCTGACGGCTCGAAGCCAAGCTCGCGCATCGAGGTGGGCGCGTACTCGAACGCAATACAAACTGCGGGGAATTTTTCCAGCGTGCCGCGCATGCCTTCGCAGACGGCAAGTTCGTAGCCCTGCACGTCGATTTTGATGAAAGAAATACTCTGCAAATGGCGAGCCGCTACAAGGCTATCCACGCTAGTCACGGCAACTTTGGTGATTTTTTCGCCGGCGGGCCGCGCACTTTTGAACTGCTCCGTAGCCACGCGATGATCGGCGGAATGCTCCTCGTTGTGCCAGAACGCAAGAGAGCCATCGGCGCTGCCGACGGCCAGGTTGAAAATCTCCACCGCATCACCGAGCTTTTTGCGGCGAACAATTTCTTCCAGCGTCCCAAAGCTGGCCAAGTCCGGCTCAAACGCATAAACCTTGGCCGGCGGTTGCGTTTTCGCATTCGCCCGCTTATTGATGGCGCTGGCAAAAACGCGGGCGGTGTAGCCAATGTTCGCGCCGATATCTAGGATATCGCCGGCCGCAAAGAGTTCGGGGCAGCGTTGAGAGAGAGCCCAGAACGGATCTTCGTACCAGCGCTTGTAAAGAAAATAAGAAAATAGGAAAACGCGTTTGAACCCTGGAATTTCCAGCAGTTTCGCGGCGCGCGCCAAGTTGTAGGCGCGCGTGAAGACACTTGTCGACGATTTATTGCTCATGCGCCCGGCGGCTTTCAATCGGAAATATTTCCAGGATTCGGCATACGGTTCTAGCCTGCTTTCTCGAGCACGAGCAAGACTCGCAGAGCGGCCATGCGGCGCCACAACGGCGAGGTCGCACTTTCGAATTTTGAGAGCGCCGGATAAATAAACTCCGGCAAGGGATTCATGGATTTGAATCCGCCGCTGAGCAGGTAGGCAAAGAGGCAAAAAGGCTCGAGAGCCAAGAGTTTGAATTCGGGCAAAGAATTCAAAGTATTCGAACGATGCCTAGGACCGAAGAGCAAGTATGGAATTGCTTGGTTGCCGTCGAACGCCATTTTTTCGGGAGCTGTGCCGGTTTGATTTTGCGACCAGGGAGTCTCGGAAAGATCGCAACGCTCCTGGTGGAGAAAGCGAAAGATGAAATAGGAAAAGGGCGTGATCCACGGTTCGACAAGTATTAGGCGGCCGCCGAGAATCAGGACGCGTGCGGCTTCGTGAAGAAAAGTCATGGGCGCCGCGAGGTGATGCAGCATGTCCAAGCCGAAAATGTTTGTGATGCTGGCGGCGCGAAAGGGGAGCCGCTGAGCATCGGCGATAGCGTCGAGCCAAGGGCACCAGATGAGGTCCGTCGAGACAACGTCTGGGGCGAGTTGCTTGAAGAAACCGGGACCAGCGCCGACTTCGATGGAGAGGCCGTTTGGTTTTCGAACGGCGAGCTGGCGCGCGAAGAATTCGTCGTTGTAGACGCGCCGCAAAATGGGCTTTTGCTCCCAAACACGGCGATGCCGGAGAAGCTGCTCTCGTGCTTGGGTATCGATGGCCACAATGCGTAGTGCGATTGTACTGAGTTCCGCGACAGCGGAGCATGGGAAGGTCGTGAGTTTGTTTCGACAGTTAACTAATGATGTGGGTGGTGCATTTGGATGCGTTTTAAGCCGTGCGAATTTTGATACGCTCAACTTGCAGTGAATTCAAACTCAAAATCAGGCGACGTTCAAGAAGCTGAGCTCACCTCGGCCAGTTCGAAGAATGCGTCCGGCCTCGCGCAGCCGGCGAGCTGGCGGCTCGTCGCTTTTCTCGCGGTGTTGCTTGCCTTGGGAACGGCGGCGGTGTACGCGCCGGCGATGCGCAATGGGTTTGTGAACTTGGACGATCCGGATTATGTCACGCGCAACCCCTATGTCCTGCACGGGCTGACTTGGACGGACATCCGCTGGGCGCTCGGCTCGAATTATCCTTCCTCAAACTGGCATCCCCTGACGTGGATCTCGCACATGGCGGACGTTCAGCTCTACGGATTAAATCCCGCGGGCCATCACTTCACGAATGTTCTGCTGCACATCCTAGACGTGGTGCTGCTGTTTCTGCTGATGGAATGGGCGACGGGGCGTGCACTGCGCAGCGCGGCGGTGGCGGCACTGTTCGCAGTGCAGCCGCTGAACGTGGAAGCGGTCGCGTGGATCTCCGAGCGGAAATCGGTGCTGTGCGTTTTCTTTTTTCTGCTGGGGATCATCGCGTACGGCTGGTACGTCAAAAAACGGAGCGCGAGCCGGTATTTCTGGGTAGCACTTTTCTTCGGGCTGGGAATTACGTCCAAGGTCATGGTCATTCCCTTTCCTTTTGCTTTGCTGCTGCTGGATTATTGGCCGCTGGGAAGACTTCCAGGAACAGACGCAGAGGGAAAGCCCCGGGCGTTTTTCACCGCACTGCGCGCATTGGTGATCGAGAAGATTCCGTTATTCATCATGGCCGCGGCGGGCGGGGCCGTCACCGTTTTTGTGCATTCGCGCGAACATGCGCTCACGGCGTCGATGCCTTTTAGCTGGCGATTCAAGAATGCGATTTTTTCCTACGTGGCATATCTCGGGAAGGCCATCTGGCCGGTTCGGCTCGCGCCTTTTTATCCGCATCCCGAAAATACTCTGAAGTGGACGACCGTGATTCTTGCCGGACTCGCGCTCGCGGGGATCACCGTGCTCGTCTGGCGATTTCGAGAGCGCAAATATCTGTTGATGGGCTGGCTGTGGTATCTCGGGACAATGTTTCCGATGATTGGATTTGTGCAAACGGGCCGGCAAGGCATGGCCGACCGGTTCATGCACATTCCGATGATGGGCCTGCTCGTCGCGGTGGTTTGGTTGATTGGAGATTTGGCGGCAGAGAGAAATTGGCAAAAAGAAATCGCCGTTGCTATTTTCCTGCTCGCGGTCGCCCCGTTTACAGCGGTGACGATCAGGCAGATCGGCTACTGGCACGATAGCTACACGCTTTTTGCTCACACGCTCGAAGTCACGCGCAACAATGGAATGGCGGAAAATAATTTCGGAGTGGCGCTGGTGGAGCGGGGAGAGCCGGAACTGGCGGCGCAACATTTTGCGGCTGCGGTGCGCTTCAGCCCGGATCTGGCATCAGGGCATTACAATCTCGCCGTTTTTTTGCAAAGACAAAACCGGCTGGCCGATGCGGAGCGCGAGTATCGCGCGGCGCTGGCGTTGTCGACCGACCAGACGGAAATCGTGCAGTCGCATAACAATCTGGGAATCCTGTACATGGGAGAACACAAGTATGCAGCGGCTCTGACTGAGCTAGACGCTGCTCTTGCTCTTGATCCGAACCAGCAGAACAGCTACATCGGCCGCGGGACAATCGAGATGCAGAAGATGAACTTCGATGCGGCGATTGCGGACTTCACGAAAGCGGCGCAGATTGCACCATCGCCGCTCGCGCTCTATTGGCTTGGGCGAGCGCTGGAGGACAAAGGCGAAACTCAGAAGGCTGAGACAGCCTACGGAGCCGCTCTGCGACTCGCGCCAGGAATGGCTGAGGCACGAGCGCGGTTGCAAGCATTGCAGGCAAGGCGCGAATGATCGGGATGGCCGAGACAAAATCACAATCGACAAATTTGCCTGGGGTGATTGAACGATGGAGTCTTTCGTTCTGCTCGCCGAAAGCTAGGCGTAATCGAAGAGAGTCATAAAACCGAAATCCATGTGGAGTTGCTGATGGCAATGGAAGAGGGTTAGACCGGGGTTGTCGGCGACAAAATCCACTTCCGCTTCCTGATAGCCGCCGAGCATCAGAACATCCTTCAAGATACCTGCGGTTTGTTTTCCCGCGATGTTGGTTAACTCAAAACTGTGCCGATGAAGATGGATGGGATGAATATCGTCGCTGGCGTTGTGCATGCGGAGGCGGTAGCGCTTGCCTTTTTTTAGATGGAACGCGGCGGGGACCAATTCGCCGAACATGGCGTTGGTCGGGAAAGCCACGCCGTTGATTGTCCAGCGATTGAATCCTTCCTGGGCGGCGTTTTCTTTTGCGAAGGTCATTTCGAAAGTTTCGTCAGGAGCGGCGGCGATTGAACCGAGTTTTGCGAAGCGCGTGTAGTCCCAGCGAAAATGCGGGGGGGCGATCCATTGCGCTTTCCCTGCGCGCCCAGCGTACTCGACGACGATGCCCATTCCATGCTGGCGATCATCGTTATCGAGATCGCCCATGATCCAAACGCCGGGATGATTCATTTCCACGATGGCGGAGATGCGTTCGGCCGTCCCGAGCCAGAGGACAGGCACCTGCGTGGGATTCGGCACGGCATTTCCATCAAGCGCGACCACCCGAAACGAGTGGCCTGGCAACGCTAGGCTGCGAATCTCTGTCGCGCTGCCATTCAGGATATGAAACAGAACTCGTTCGCCTTGCTTTACGCGAATCGGTTCGCCGTGGCCCAGCATGCGGCCATTGATGGTGAAGGAGCCGTAGCCGACCTCGTAGCCGTGCGGCACGCCTTTGGCGAGAGAGGCTTTCATGGCGGACTCGCCCGTTTCCTGCAACGATTTGTTGGGAGCAGACGGAGAAAGGAAATCCATGGCCATATCGCCGCCGCGGCTGAACGTGGGCTCGAACTCTTTCAGCGTTAGAAAAACTTCGCGGTCGTATTTGCCCGGTTCATAGCGCGGCTCGATGTAGACCGGGCCTACTTCGCCGCTATATTGGCCGGCGTAAAGATCGGAGCCAGCGCGAACGTGCGTGTGATAGAAGCGGAATCCCGCGGGCTTTGGGTTAAATGCGATGCGCCGCTTGCCGTGCGCGGGGATGTAGGGAGTGCCCTCTTCCGCGGCGCCGTCGACATCGACGGGAACTTGCTGGCCGTGCCAGTGCAATTGTTCGGGAGTATCGGTGTCGTTGTAAACTTCGATGATGGCTTGCTGGCCTTCCTTGAAGCGAAGTAACGGGCCGGGGAATTGGCCGTTATACGTGGTCGCGGAGATGATGCGGTTCGGTGCAATCTCGATCGGTGAATTTTTTATGCGCAGCGTGTAGTCGGCTTTAGCGAAATCGCCTGGCCCGGCGCTAGAACCGCCGGTTTGCGCGATTGATTCGTGTGGAGCAGGGCTGGCCTTGGGAGAAAGCAATAACGCTCCAGCGGCCAGGCCGGTGGTTTTTAGAAAGCGCCGGCGCGATTCAGCAAGCTTATTCGTTGGATTCTCCTTATGCGCTTTTCGTGGTGCGGCACGCGTCCGATGACCATGCGCCGCCGCCTGCGACAATCAGAAAGATGAGAGAGCAAAACATTGCAAAATCGGCGCGCGCGTCGCTCACCATATACCAAAATCCCTGCCCGGCTCGAAACAGTTCCGGGATCTTCGTCGTGACGATTGCGGTGGTGATCACAATCAAGAGCGGAACTGAAGCAACGCGGGTGACGAGGCCGAAAAGCACAAATAGGCCACAAAGGATCTCGAAAGTTCCGACGAAGAGCGCAGTGAAATGCGGATGGGGAAATCCGATGCGCGTAAAACGAAGGACGCCCATGTGAGCGTCGGTGTACTTGAGAATTCCCTGGCTGAAAAAAATCAGGCCAACAGGAAGGCGAATAAGAAAAATACTTGCTGGCCCCGGCGGCGGATCAAAAAGAAATCGGAGGAGTGATCGCATATTCGCTGCTAATCCTTTCCCGAGTTGCAAGTCACCAGATGCAAAAATATTTTATCGCGCACGGCCAGAATGTTCACCGAAACAGTACGCCGACGCAGAGATTCGCGAATTCTCGCGCACCCAAAGATGCGACAACTCTATTGCCACACAAGTCCTCTGGGAATATGGAATTTCAAACGGGGCATGCGTGATCATCGGCAGTTGGGCTCCACTGGTTAAGACGCAGGCTCGGGGCGGTGAGGTTTCAAGGCAATGCAAAAGTAAAAAGCGCGGAGCCTGCCGCGACGGCAACGTATTGTTTGCCGTCGATAGCGAAAGACATGGGCGACGAATAGACAGACGCGCCGCATTGGAAATGCCATAGAGCCTTCCCTGTGGCGGCATCGAGAGCAATCAAGTTGCCTTCGGCGTCGCCGGTAAAGACGAGGCCTCCAGCTGTCGAGAGAACACCGGACCAAGTCGGCGATGGATGTTTCCATTCCCATTTTATTTTGCCGGTGTCGGGATCGATGGCGCGAAGCGCGCCCCAGAACGGTTCGACGTCGTCGTTTGGAAAATAGGCGCTGCCATAGTAGGCGTGGCCCGCCTCATAAGTCTGCGGGGCGGTGCTGAAGATGTCGCACTGCTCGCGGGCAGTGACGTAGAAAAGTTTTGTTTGCGGATCGTAGGTGGGAGACATCCAGTTCGTCGCGCCGACGGCGCCGGGGCAGACGCGATTCCCTTCCGGCGTTGGAGAGGAGTTTTTGAGGGCGAAAGGGCGGCCTTCGGCGTCTTTCGAGTTGCTCCAGGTGATTTTGACGTAGGGATTCGAGAAGAGGAGTTTGCCGGTGGAACGATCGATCAGATAGAAGAAGCCGTTGCGATTGGCTTGCGCGATGAGATGTCTATCGCCTTGATCGATCATCACGGGAACTTGCGTGCCGTCCCAATCGTGCTCGTCGTGCTTGGTGAATTGGAAATACCATTTGAGTTTGCCAATGGAGGGATCGAGAGCCAGCAGCGAATTGCTGTAAAGATTGTCGCCGGCGCGGCCTTCGCCGCGATTGCTGGGCGAAGGATTGCCGGTGGTCCAGAAAGTTGTGTCGGTGGCGGGATCGTAGGAACCAGTGATCCAGACAGGCGCGCCGCCAATTTTCCAGGAGTCGGCTTCCCAAGTTTCATGGCCGGGCTCGCCGGGGCCGGGAACGGTGTAGAAGCGCCATTTTCGTTCGCCGGTGGAGGCGTCGTAGGCGTCGATGAATCCGCGGATGCCATACTCGCCGCCGGAGACGCCGACGAGGATGAGATTTTTTATGGCGAGCGGCGCGAGAGTAATGCTGTAGCCTTTGCGATAGTCGAATGCGGTGACGTCCCAAATGACATTGCCGGTTTTGGAATCGAGCGCGATGACGTGCGTGTCGAGCGTGCCAAGGAAAACTCTGTCGCCCAGAATGGCGAGCCCGCGATTGACGCGTCCGCAGCACGGACGAATGTCGGCGGGAAGCGCGCGCTGGTATTGCCAGATAGGGCGGCCGGTGCGTGCGTCGAGAGCAAACGCGCGGTCGTCCTGGCCGGTGCCGTAAAGAACTCCGTCAACCACGAGCGGCGTGGTCTCGAATTTTCCGCCGGCCATGGTTTGATAGGCCCACTTGGGAACGAGCGTGCTCGCGTTTGAAGTGGTGATTTGATCTTGCGTGCTGAAGCGATGGCCCGCGTAATCGCCGGAATACATGAGCCAATTCTGCGGTTCCTTTGCGGAATCGAGCAGGCGCTGCGGAGTGACCTGAGACTGCGCGTTTGAAGCAAGCATCATCGGGGCGGCCAGCAGCACGAGCGACGCGTAACGCGATTTGTTTATGAACGACTTTTTCATTGGGCACCTGCGGCAAGCAGGAAGGCAACAACGTCCTGCAGATCTTTGTCGGACAGCATTTTTTGATCGTAGACCGGCATCAGGGATTCGCGAGACTTTTCGAGAGAGCGAAGCTTGTCTTTTTCAAAGAGATGAAGCTGCTCGCGCTGATCCATCATCTGCAAAGTGAAATTATCTTCGTTCAGGACGACGCCCGTAAATTTCTGGCCGTCGGCGGTTTCAACTTTGACGGTCTCGTATTCCTCGGAGAACTCCTTCATCGCTTCAGAGATGCCCTGCGCGAGGCGGCGACTGGGATTGCGAACAGAGTCGATAAGGTAGTCGATGGAGCGGGCCGAGCCGGCGGTGGTGAGATCGGGGCCGAGACGGCCTCCCTTCCCTTCGATCATGTGGCACGTCGAACATGCGGCCGAGCCATAGAAGAGTGCTTTGCCGTGCGCAACATCGCCGGGCGACTGGGCAGGCGCTTTGACCTCGACGCTGCGGATATAAGTGATGACCTGCCAGACTTCCGCCTCGGTCATGCCGACACCTTGTTGTGTTGCGCCATTCGGAGGCATCGCGGTGCCGGGAACGCCTTCGTTGATGGTGCGAAAAAGATCGGCGTCGGAACTGCCGTGGCGCTTTTGCACGCGAGTCAAATCGGGGCCGCGGCCGCCGCCGCGCGCGCCGAGTCCATGGCAGAAGGCGCAATTGGCGCGGAATTGAGACGCGCCGATCTTCGCGGCTGCGGCGTCGCCGGCGAAGGGATTTTTGTCCTGGGCGAAGAGGCAAGGTGCAGCGAGGCATGAGGCAATGGCGGAGATTGCCGTGAAGAATGCCAAAGTGGAGTAGCCATGAACGATCCGTCCGTGCGCCCGAATCGGACGCACTTTTTTATTTGACTTGTTCAAGGCAGGCATAGCAAGCCTCCTGTGGTCCTGGCGGAATTGCGGCCACTATACCATTCTGGAGCGGGTAGGTGGTTCGGCGAATGTTGCATCGCACGCAGCGAATTTGTGATGAGTACGGAACTATTTTGCGGTTTTTGTAAAGGCAATGTTACGGACGCGGCCGGCGAAGATATCGAAGCCAGTGATTTGGCCATGAGCATCGCGACGGAAAACGATGGCGGTTCCTTCCGCACCCTTGAATTCGTCCCGGATGGTCGGCGTAAGAACGGATGGCTCTTGCCAGTTGATGGCTAAGATTAGCTTGTCGTCTTTCACGGCGAAACGATAAGTGGTTTGCAGTTCCGCACTGGTATATTCCCCAATATATTGTTCGAGATCTTTCGCAGTGAGATCGAGTGGATGGATTTTTTCGTAGATTTGCGGCGGGGCGTCGGGAGCGTCCGCGAAGGTGAGTGCGAGACGCATGCCGCCGCCGGGCTGGCGATCAAAATTCAGCTGCAGGCCGGAGGCGGATGCGAAATGGGTGGCGTCGCTCGGCTTGAATTCGAGTTCGTTGCCGACGAGGTAATCCTCGCGGGCGGTGAGGTAAAACACTTCGTGAGAATCTGCGCTGCGATAGGAGCCTGCGAATGGGCCCGGATCGACGTGAGCAGGAACGGCGCTTGCTGGCCGAGGAGCGAGCTGCTGTTCGAGGTAGATGTCCGCGACCTGATTGGCTAAATGACGGGGATTGCTGGTACCGAGATTACACAGGGTGATCACGGAAAACCTCTGCTGCGGGAAACGCAGGAGCTCGGTGCGATATCCGAAAAGGGCGCCACCGTGCTCGATGATGGGGAGGCCGCGATAGGTGCTGATAAAGAGACCGAGAGCGTACTCGATCTGTTTGCCGTTGTTGAGTACGCCGCGCGTTTGCAGCTCCTTCAGAAGCGTGCCTTTGCCGAGTTTATTGGCGTAGAAATTGCGGTCCCAGAGAAGGAGATCGTCGACGCTGCTCATTAGGCCGCCGTCGCCCACTTTGTCAAAATTGGTGGACCAATCTATGCGGAAACCGCCCGTGAGGCGGGGCTCGTAGGCAGGCACGCGGCCAGGAACGACGACGGTGCGATCGTCGTAGAAGCGCGTGTGGGTCATGCCGAGGGGCTTGAAGATATTTTCTTCGGCGAATTGGGAAAGAGGCTTGCCGGTGGCGCGGTGAATGACCACACTCATCAGGAAGTAGTTGGTGTTGCTGTAGAGGAATTCGGCGCCGGGCGGGTAGTTGAGAGCTTTTTGGCGGGAGACGAGATCGAGCAGCTCTGGAGTGGGGTGAATGTCTTCCACATTGCGGCCGGCAAGGAGGAGCAAGCCGAAAATGTCGCGGAGGCCGCTGGTGTGATGGAGCATTTCGCGGAGCGTGATGGTCTTGCCATAAGAGGGAAGCTCGGGAACGTACTTGCGAACGTCATCATCGAGCGACAGGTAGCCTTGTTCAGCGGCGAGGACGACGCTGGCGGCGGTAAATTGTTTCGAGACGCTGCCCATGTAGAAGACGGATTCAGGGGTGAGCGGAACGCCGAGTTCGAGGCTGGCTTCGCCGTAGCCTCGCTTGTAGATAAAGTTGCCGTCGCGCACGACGCCAAGCGCACAGCCGGGCGAATCGGGCTTGTCGTACGCCGCAAAAATCTTATCCACCTTGCGTTGCAGATCGGACGAGTCCTGCTGGGCGAAGGAATCGGCTGCAACCAACGAGCCAGCGGCGAATAAGACGATGGCAGCACGGCGGAAATAGGTCATGGAAGAGGCCCCTCGATATTCATTGAACCAGCGGAGGAGACTATCGCTACATGAAATTGAAAGCAAAGCCTTTTGCCATCAGCTAGAAGGCATCAAGTACTACATGTAACAGCATCCGGATGTTAGTCTATGGCTATGCGCGGCTCGAAGGGCCTTTTGGTGCTTGGTATCCTGTTCGCAATTGCCGTGCCGGGCGCACTCGCCCAGCAAACTTCGTTCAGCGAGGCAGCGAGCCGCGCCGTCGCCGAGTCGAAGCTCACTACAACGGGCAGCACACCGTTTCACCTGAAAGCAAAAATCGCGGAGAAAGACAGTCCCGATTCGGATTTCAAAGCGGATGTCGAGGTGTTCTGGGTCTCTCCCGCGAAGTGGCGGCGTACCATCGAGTCGCCGGATTTTTCGCAGACGCTTATCGTCAATGGAGACAAAGTCTCCGAGCGGGATACCGGCGACTATTACCCTTTTTGGTTGCACGAGCTTGTGACGGCAATGGTCGACCCATTGCCTATGGTTGAGTCGTTCAAACAGACGAAGGCTCAAATCAACAAACCAAGTGGTTCGGGACAATCGGCTTCCTGCGCAAGATTCCAATCCAAGGTCGGCATTCCGCCCGTGCAGAACTCTGCGTTCTACGTATTTTGCTTTGAGGGCGATCATGGCCTACTTGATTCCGTGGTCACGCCCCAATATTCGGTCATTTTCAAGGACTATAAGCGTTTCAAGGACAAGCGCGTTGCGCGCCTTCTCGTGAGTTACCCAGAGCCGGGCACCACCATTGAGGCCGCGGTTACTGAAGTGAGCGAACTCACGAATGTCGATGAGAGCCAATTCGCTATTGCGCAACCGACGCCGAAAGAAAAGCAATTGCAGAGCGTGATGATCTCGGAGACTGAATTGAGGGGTATGGCTCTCGGGCATCCCGAGATCGCATGGCCTTCCGTCCGAAGTGGGAACACCACCGGCGTCCTAGCATGTACGTCGCGATAGACAATTCAGGTCACGTTCGGGAGACGTTCCCGCTAAATTCGGACAACGCGGGCTTGGATGATGTGGCGCGGCAACAGGTACAAAAGTGGCAATTCAAAGCCGCTGTGTCCAATGGCGTGCCCGTTCAGGCTGAAGGCATTTTGACGTTCGCCTTCAACACCAAGATTGAAAACCCAGTGACGATTCTGTCGGACGCAGAAGCACGCAGGCTAGCTACCAACATTGTCGAACCTCTCTTAGAACCTGGAACAGCCGCCTCGGGAGCCGCGGTCACTGTCCGCGTGTCAGTTGATGTCGATGGGAAACTGCTCGGCGTCGAGAATCCCAACAATGTGCCCGATGTTCTTTTTCTCGCCGCATACGATGCGCTGAAACAATGGCATTTTCAGCCTTATGTGAAAGACGGAAAACCAGACTTCTACAAAGCTGATATAACGTTCCAAGTTCACTGATCTGGTGCGGTTCCAGGCAAGCCGGATTGCCTGAAACTGGGAGACTTTCGAGGTAAGGCTGGCGCCAGGAATCCCCCAGGTCCAACCTGTCAGGCATCCGCCCGATCAGTACCCCCGGCCCCCACCCCCCTTTTTTTCGTAAGTATTGATTCTAAATAGCTTAGTTTTTCTGTAAGTGGCTTAGAATCAACAGTTGTGGACGTTTTTGCAGGTGTTGATTCTAAAGGGCTTGGAAGTAAGCGTAATTGAAGCCAGATTGGCTGTGTTGGGGCACGCAAGCTCTGAGGCTTGAATGTCATCGGGCTCTATCCTCGCGCAGCAGCAGAAAAGCCACAGGGCTTCGCCCGGCGCTACAATTGCTGGGCTAGCCGCGTTGGGTGCTCTGCGAAAAACCAGAAAAGAGCAGAGCCAGGATTCATCGCATGCAGAACACGCATGTGATGCAAATGCCCTGGCAGTGGCACTACGTCCAAAAATGAAAAAGCGGCAGCTAGGCTGCCGCAGTCCGAAATTGCAGAATCTCCCACAGACATTTTACCATTTCCAGAAGTTTTGGCAAAGAGCTGTTGCCTCGCAGAAAGGGCGTGGGCGGAGTAAGATGATGAACCCTGAATGAGATTAAACGAACGAGCCGGGCTGAATTGAATTTGAGTTGATAGGACAACCGAAATGACTACGGAAGCGAACGAACGGATGCAGCGGCCGCTGGAAGCGGTGGACCCGCGGATTGCGGAATTGTTGCGGGAGGAGGCGCAGCGGCAGGCTACCGGGCTGGAGTTGATTCCATCGGAGAATCTTGTTTCGGAGGCGGTGCTGGAGGCGATGGGGTCGATCTTTACGAACAAGTATGCGGAGGGGTATCCGGGGAAGCGGTATTACGGCGGGTGCGAGTACGCGGACAAGGTGGAGCAGTTGGCGATTGACCGGGCGAAGGAATTGTTTGGGGCGGAGCATGCCAATGTGCAGGCGCATTCGGGGACTTCGGCGAATATCGCGGTGTACATGGCCACTTTGCAGAAAGATGACGTGGTTTTGGGGATGAATCTTTCGCATGGAGGGCATTTGACGCATGGGCATCCTTTGAATTTTTCGGGGCGGATGTACAAGTTCATCGCCTATGGAGTGAGGAAAGAGGACGAGCGGATTGATTACGCGGAAATCGAGAAGCTGGCGTTGGAACACAAGCCGAAAATGATTGTGGCGGGGGCGAGCGCTTACTCGAGGATTATCGATTTCGAGCGGATTGCGAAAGCGGCCAAGTCGGTGGGGGCTTTGTTTTTTGTGGATATGGCGCACATCGCGGGGCTTGTCGCGGCAGGGGTGCACCCTAGTCCGGTGCCGCATGCGGACATCGTGTCGACAACGACGCACAAGACTTTGCGGGGGCCGCGCGGGGGATTGGTTTTGTGCAAGGCGGCTTTTGCGAAGGAGTTGGACAAGTTGACTTTTCCGGGGACTCAGGGCGGGCCTTTGGTGCATACGATTGCGGCGAAGGCGGTGTGTTTGAAGGAAGCGATGGAGCCGAGTTTTACGGAATATCAGAAGCAAGTGGTGGCCAATGCAAAGGCGCTGGCGGCGGCTATTGCGAAACGCGGATTCCGGATTGTGACAGGCGGAACGGACAATCACGTGTTTTTGATTGAGGTGCATTCGCGCGGGATTACGGGGAGCGATGCGGAGAAGGCGCTGGACCGCGCGGGGATTACCGTCAATAAGAATTCGATTCCGTTCGATCCCCTGCCCCCGATGAAGGGTGGCGGAATCCGGCTGGGAAGCCCGTCGGTGACGACGCGGGGAATGCGGGAAGCGGAGATGGAGCAGATTGGCGGATGGATTGGGGAGATTCTCTCGCACTTGGGAGATGCGGAGACGGAACAGAGAGTGCGGAAACAGGTTGCGGAATTCGCAGGGCGCTTCCCGATCTACGAATCGCGGGTAAGGGGAACGTCTCGGGCGGAGCACGCGCGATTGTGAAATGTGAGGAGGATCCGGCTGCAATTTTCGATTGGGTGAGGAAGATCGGCGCGGGCTGGAAGAAGTTGACAAGGTAGCCTTCGACGCGAGACTTCGTCCGCTCGCGCGGAGGTTTGGTAAGCGTGAAGGTGGCGAGAGCAAAAGACAGGCGGAAATGGCGAGTATTTCGCTGACTGTCCCTATACCTCACTCTTACGCCAGTGCGGCTGACCCAAGACTGTCCCACGGGTCAGTAGATTCGGGCAAAAGGAGCGCGTAGGTTCAAGAAGAACCGGGATGGAAACCGCAACCGCAACGCTGCTCCTCGCTGAACCGAACACCACTTGGGTGAACGCAATATTTTCGCGGGCGACCTCGAATTGGTCAATTTTATGTTCTTGGGTGAACGCGAAGCGATCAACCCGGTCAAGCCCGGCGAACGGGCGGAGTGTGTCCACTATCGCAGCGCGCGGCGAATTTCCCGCTCCCTGGGGAGTCCTATTCCTTATCCAGCCTGAGGAGGCTGGAAGCAACGAGGTGAGGCAATGATGGATACAGAAGCCTTCCGCGAGTTCAAGACCGGGTTAACGCTGCTGCGAGACAACTACGCCCTCAAGGCACTGCCGCACATGAAGCGCGCGGTGGACCTTGATAGAAACAATCCGTACTACATGTCGTATTTGGGAGTGGTGCTGGCGCGCTCCGAACAGAAGTGGGGCGAAGCTGAGCGGCTATGCGACGCGGCGGTGAGGATGAAGCGCAATCAGGCACAACTGTACTTGAACCTGGCAGAAGTCTATGCGACGGCGGGCCGGCGAGACGAAGCTGTAGAAGCTTTACAGTCCGGCCTGAAGTTTGCGAGGCGAGACGTGCGGTTGACGATTGCGATGAATCGTTTGGTCGAGCGGCGGCCGCCGGTGCTGACGTTCCTGACGCGCAGGCATCCGCTGAATCGGCAACTGGGAATACTGCGCCACAAAACCATGCAAATCTTCGGACAAGAATAGATCAGGATCGAGTTCTCTCCAACCCCAACAACAGGAAGGGGCGGGTGGCTAATGGCCATCCGCCCTTTCTTGTTTCCAAGATGAGCCTAGCTGGGCCGAACGCGGGGGCTACCAGAGCGAGTCAGAAGGGCCGAAGGAGGCGGGATGCTGCACGCCCATTTCCATGAGGATTTTCAGGCCGATGCCGAACATGCCCGTGGGAAGAGGAATCCGGCGCACAACTTCGGCAAGATATTCGCGATTTATCGCCATGGGATCCTGGGAGTACGGCAGAGTCACAAAAAGGCGCATGCCGATTTCGTAGCCAGGCTCGCTGGACTGGAAGTAAACGCCACTCGGAGAAACGCTGAGGGTTCCGCGCAAATCCTCGAAGTGCTCCTTCTCTGGATCGGAAGGGCGGATGCGCATCAACTGAGTGATCTTGCAGCGGCGGGTGCCGCGTCGTTCCTTGGTCGTGGATTTCGAAGTGGCGGCGCCACCATTGCCGGATGTCTTTGCCATAATGCCTTGCTGGGTCTCCATGAATGCCTTGCCTCTCGAAGATAACACGGTTTGAGAGAGTGTAAGGCTCGGACATCACGAAATATATAGTCGAGACGTACCCGCGCGTGGGTAGGACCCTTCGAAGAGATGATAGTACGGAAGTACTTCGAGAGGAAGTGCGGGGGCAAGGTGTTTTTTTTACTAAAGAGAAGAATAAGAAGAGGTTAATGGAAGAGTTCCGAAGTGAAATCGAAGAGCGGAGTGGTACCAAAATGGGACCAGGTACGAAGAGCGTCCTAAGGTCGTCTGGTCCTAAGAGATAGGTAGAGTGGGAGATAAATTGGGACATACGAGCGGGAGCGAATTGCAAAGACGGCTGCAAGATTGCAAAAGGGGGATAAGGCTCGCGAGTGTGAACCCCCTGAGAGAGAGGGATGGATCCGCGGGAGCGCAATCAAGAGAGTTAGAGGGAAGCCACTATGGATGTAGCAGCGCGCCGAAGTGCAGTTTCGTCAGGGAGTGGGCAACGCAATGAGCTCCTGCGAATAGAACGACGGGAGAATCTGACGCGGGCGGAAGCGGCGCCGCGAGCCGGAGCGAACAGCGGAGCAGAGCGGAGCGCGCGAGTGTACATAGCGGCAGAAAACCGGCTGCTGCGCGAGGCACTTTCAAGGATGTTGATGAGGCGGGGCGATATTGATGTGGTGGGACTGAATTGCGCGGGGCCTTTCCGAGTGGAAGGGCTGGTCGAGGAGATGCCCGATATCCTGCTGCTGACGTCGCGCGGGAGTCTGGCGGAAGACGTACACGTGATTCGCCAGGTGCGGTTGATGGCCCCGACAGTACGGATCTTACTGGTGGGAATGGCGGAAGATGAAACGGAGTTCATTCAATACGTGAGAGCGGGGATCAAGGGGTACTTGCCGAGGGACGCGTCCTCAGAGGACGTACTAGAAGCGATGCATGCGGTGCATGAGGGCGAGGCGGTATGCCCAGGGCCGCTATGCGCATTGCTTTTCGGGTTCTTTGAGCGGGAGGCCACTTCGCTACACTCGGCAGCCCTGCAGCCGAGACTGGGCTTAACGCGGCGCGAACAGCAGATCGTGCCGTTGATCGCGCAGGGGCTGACGAACAAAGAAATTGCGAACAAATTCTGCCTGTCGGAGCAGACCATAAAGAACCATCTGTATCGAATGAAGCATAAGGTCGGAGCGGGCGACCGATTCGGAATCGTGCATCTTTGCCGCACGCAAGGCTTTCTGGTTTAGCAGTTCGTATCGCGAGGAGGCGCGGCCGCGGCGAGCGGATTCTTCGTGTCAGGCCGGTGGAAAGTGTCCGGCAACTCCCGCCCAAATTTGTTCCCACCTTTAGGTGACTTCTTTCTATGGTTTGTGCGATTCTCTTCCTCAACAAAACCCGAGGAAGTGCCGATGCTCAAGAAATTCAAAGAATTGTCGGAAAAAGAGATCCTGGCGCTAGCCATAGCGTCCGAAGAAGAAGACGGACGCATCTATGGCGAATTTGCGGACGCCTTGCGGGAGACTTATCCAGCGACCGCACAAATGTTCGAAGAGATGCGGGAGGAAGAGGTTGTGCACCGGGACCGGCTGCTGGCGACGTTTCGCGAGCGATTTGGCGACCACATCCCGCTGATCCGGCGGGAAAACGTAAAGGGCTTTCTGCAACGACGGCCAACATGGCTGGTGAGGCCGCTGGGCGTGAACGTGGCGAGGAAACAGGCCAAGATCATGGAGATGGAGGCGGCACGTTTCTACACGCGGGCAGTGAGCCGCATCACGGATGCGCCTACGCGAGAGCTGCTGAATAAGCTGGCGGATGAAGAACGGAAGCACTCCGCGACGGCAGACGGGCTTGAAGAGAAGCATTTGACACAACCTGCTAGGGCGCAAGAAGACGAATCGCACCGCAAGCTGATCCTGCTGCAAATCGTACAGCCGGGGCTGGCAGGATTGATGGACGGCTCGGTGTCGACGCTAGCACCGTTGTTTGCGGCGGCATTCGCGACGCACAAGAGCTCGGACGCATTTCTGGTGGGACTGGCGGCGTCCATCGGAGCGGGTATTTCGATGGCGTTTTCGGAAGGGCTATCCGACGATGGATCGCTGACCGGGAGAGGGTCGCCGTGGCTGCGTGGGGCGGTCACCGGTGCGATGACCACGGCCGGCGGAATCGGGCACACTCTGCCGTTTTTGATAGCGAACTTTCATGTCGCGACGATGGTGGCGGTGATCGTCGTGGGTGTGGAGTTGGGAGTCATCAGCTACATCCGGCATCGCTACATGGATACGCCGTTCCTGCAGGCGGCGTTTCAGGTGATCGTGGGCGGCGTGCTAGTTTTCTTCACGGGATACGTCATCGGCAGTTCGTGAATAGGTGGCGAGCGCGGAGCGCGCTGCTGCCACGAGAAAAACTCAATCCAAATCCAGACGGTGGCCGGATCAGTCCGCTTGAGCACCAGCGGGAGCTGGGGCGTGTCCGTGTTTGCGAACACCCTGCAGCCAGGATTGCAGACGATCCATGTAGATGTAGACGATCGGAGTGGTGAACAAAGTGAGCAACTGGCTGACGATGAGGCCGCCGATGATGGTGATGCCAAGGGGACGGCGGAGCTCGGAGCCGACGCCATTGCCGAGGGCGAGAGGCAGCGCGCCAAAGAGCGCGGCCATGGTGGTCATTAGGATTGGGCGGAAGCGAAGCAAGCAGGCCTTGTAAATGGCCTCCAAAGGCGTGACTTTTTCCTCGCGCTCGACCTGAACAGCAAAATCAATCATGAGAATGGCGTTTTTCTTGACGATGCCGATGAGCAGGATGATGCCGATCAGCGCAATCATGTTCAGGTCGCTGCCCGCTAAACGGATAGCGAGAATGGCGCCGATGCCGGCGGAGGGAATGGTGGAAAGAATGGTGATGGGATGGATGAAGCTTTCATAAAGGATGCCAAGAACGATGTAGACGGCGATGAGAGCGGTGATGACGAGAAAGAGCTGAGAAGCGCGAGAGTCTTGAAAGGCGCGCGCGGTGCCCTGGAAAGTGGCGTGGACGGTCGCCGGAACTCCGATTTCGCGAGTGGCGGCCTCGATATGCTCAACGGCGGGGCCGAGTGATGCGCCGGGAGCAAGGTTGAAGGAAAGCGTGATGGCCGGAAAGATGCCGAGGTGATTGACGGAGAGAGCGGTGTTGGAGGGCTCGTAATGGGCAAAGGCGCTGAGGGGAACGAGTTTGCCACCGGTGCCAGGCACATAAATGGATTTCAGAGCTTCGGGACTCTGTTGCGCGCTGGGCATGACTTCCAAGACGACGTGGTATTGATTGAGACCTTTGTACATCGTAGAAACTTGGCGCTGACCGAAGGCGTCGCTGAGGGTGTTGTCGATCGCTACCATGGAAACGCCGAGGCGGCTGGCGGTGTCACGGTCGATAACGAGGGAGCTTTCGAGACCGTGCATTTGCTGGTCGGAGTTCACGTCGCGGAGTTCGGGGATTTTGCTCAAGCGTGCCTGGAGCAACGGGGCCCAATGAGTGAGGTCCGCGAGATTGTCCGCTTGCAGAGTGTATTGATATTGAGCGGCCGTGCCGTGGCCGCCCATGCTGAGGTCCTGCACGGCCTGGAGATAGAGAATAGCGCCGGGAACTTTTGAGGTGGCCTTGCGGATGCGAGCAATGACTTCGTCGGCGCTGAGCTTGCGTTCACTGAGGGGCTTGAGCTCGCCGAACATGCGGGCGGTACTGCCGCCGCTACCGCCGCCGGTGAAAGAAGTGATGGTATCCACGGCGGGATCCTTCAAGACGATATCGGTGAAGGTGCGCATCTTTTGAGACATAGCCGCGAAAGATAAGTGCTGGTCGCCTTGGATTACGCCGCTGATGCGACCGGTGTCCTGCTGGGGGAAAAAGCCGGAATTGACGTGGAAAAAGAGATAAGCGCAAAGGACGGCGGTAAGGAAGGTCGCACCAAGGATGAGCAACTGACGGCGGAGGACCCAGCGGAGAGCAACATCGTAAAGGTGAAGAACATGGTTAAAAGCGCTCTCAAAGAACTTGTAGATCCAGTTGTGGCGGCCGCTCTCATGCTTGAGAAAGCGGGCACACATCATGGGCGTGGTGGTGAGAGACACGAAAAGGGAGACGCCGATAGCGACGCTGAGCACCACGGCAAATTCGCGGAAGAGACGGCCGACGATTCCGGGCATCAAGAGGATGGGAATGAAAACAGCGACAAGCGAGGCGCTCATGGAGAGCACGGTGAAACCGATTTCGCTGGCGCCCTTCATGGCGGCCTCAAAAGGCTTCATGCCGTTCTCGATGTGACGAGTGATGTTCTCAATGACGACGATGGCATCATCCACGACAAAGCCCGTGCATATCGTGAGGGCCATGAGAGAGAGATTGTCCACGCTGTAACCGCAGAGGTACATGATGCCGAACGTGCCGATGAGGGAGAGCGGAACGGCAACGCTAGGAATGATGGTGGCCCAGGTATTGCGTAGAAAAGCGAAGACCACGAGGACGACGAGTAAAATGGAAATGACCAGGGTGATTTCGACGTCGTGGACGGAAGCGCGAATGGTCGTACTGCGATCGATGGCAACATTCAGATGGAGAGAAGGAGAGATCGAGGCGCGGAGGACGGGAAGGATGGCCATGATGCGGTCGACTGTGTCAATCATGTTCGCGCCGGGCTGGCGGAAGATGGCGAGAAGAACGGAATTCTTACCGCCGAAGAGACCGAGGTTGCGGGTATCCTCGACGGAATCAACGACCTCAGCCACATCCCGCAAGCGGACGGGAGCGCCAGCATGTCCCGCAACGATTAGAGGCTGATACTCGTAGGCTTTGAAGAGCTGATCGGTATCGGCGACAGTCCAGGACTTCTGGGAGTTGGAGAGGGAGCCCTTGGCAAGATTGTTGTTAGCGGATTGAAGGGAAGCCCGGATCTTATCAAGGCTGATGCCATAACTATTGAGCTGATAGGGATTAGCTTCGACGCGCACGGCGGGACGTGAACTGCCCCAGGTAAAGACCTGACCGACGCCTTCGACCTGAGCAAGCTTTTGAGCAAGGATGGAATCGGCAGCGTCATAGATCTGCGGCCGCGGAATATTGTCCGACGTCAAGGCGAGAATCAGGATGGGAGCGTCCGCCGGATTGACCTTGCGGTAAGTAGGCTGGCCCGGGAGGTCCGCCGGGAGCTGGCTACGAGCCGCATTAATGGCCGCTTGAACGTCGCGTGCCGCGGCGTTGATATCCCGATTGAGATCAAACTGGAGAGTGATATTGGTGGACCCGAGGCCGCTGGAGGAAGTCATTTCCGTGACGCCGGCGATGCGGCCGAACTGGCGCTCGAGAGGAGTGGCAACGGCCGAGGCCATGGTTTCCGGACTGGCCCCGGGCAGGCCAGCGCCGACAGAGATGGTCGGGAAATCGACTTCTGGGAGGGGCGCGACAGGAAGAAAACGAAAGGCAACCGCGCCGGAGAGGAAAATCGCGATGGTAATGAGAGTAGTGGCGACCGGGCGACGGATGAAGGGCGCGGAGAAATTGGTTGAAGAAGTCATTGCCTAATCGCCGTGAGCGGGCTCCTCGATGGGATTGCCGACGTGAAAAGTGAAGCGGTGTGCCAGCCAATCGAAAGCGAGATAGACCACCGGCGTGGTGTAAAGAGTGAGCAACTGGCTAAGGAGAAGCCCGCCGACGATGGTGACGCCAAGGGGACGGCGCAATTCAGAGCCGACACCGTTGCCGATGGCAAGAGGCAGGGCGCCGAGGAGAGCAGCCATAGTAGTCATCATGATGGGGCGGAAACGAAGCAGGCAGGCTTCGTAGATAGCGTCGAGAGGGGTCTTACCTTCCTTGCGCTCAGCCTCGAGGGCGAAATCGATCATCATAATTGCATTCTTCTGGACAATGCCAATAAGGAGAATGACGCCGATCAGCGAGACGACGCTGAATTCCATGTGGAAAAGCAGCAAGGCCAGGATAGCGCCAACGCCCGCGGAGGGGAGCGTGGAAAGAATGGTGATGGGGTGGATGTAGCTCTCGTAGAGTACGCCGAGAACGATGTAGACGGTGACGAGGGCGGCAAGAATGAGGAGAGGTTCGTTGGCGAGGGAGTTGAGAAAGGCCGCCGCGGTGCCCTGAAAGGTGGCCTGGATGCTTGGGGGCATGTTCAATTCGGCCTTGGCCTTGTTAATGGCGTTAACGGCATCGCCAAGAGCGGCGCCTGGAGCGAGATTGAAGGAGATAGTGACGACGGGAAATTGTCCCTGATGATTGATGGCCAAGGCGGTGGCGCCGGGCTCGAAGCGCGTGAAAGCGCTGAGCGGGACTTGCGGATTGGGTGCGGAGGTGATGGCCTGCTGCTGAGTGGTCGAAATATTGGCGGTAGATCCGGAGGAAGCCTGCTGGCCAGAGGCAGAGGACTTCACGTAGATGTTTTTGAGAGCATCCGGACTTTGTTGGAACTGGGGATCGACTTCCAAGACGACGCGATACTGGTTGAGCTGGGTGAAAATTGTAGAGACCTGACGCTGGCCGAAGGCGTCGTAAAGGGTGTTGTCAATATCAGCGGGAAGAATGCCGAGGCGGGACGCGGTGTCGCGGTCGATAACGAGGGTGGCCAAGAGGCCCTGGTTTTGCTCGTCGCTGGCGACATCGCGGACGGCCGGGAGGGACCGCAGTTTGTCCATGAAACGAGGCGTCCAGTAGGCAAGCTCTTTGGCATCAACGTCTTCGAGACTGTACTGGAATTCGGTGCGGCTGACGCGGTCTTCGACGGTGAGATCCTGGACCGGCTGCATGAAGAGCGAGATGCCGTCGACTTTTGCAAGCTCGGGCTGGAGGCGGCGAATGACGTCAGAGGCGCTAATCTTGCGCACAGCGAGGGGCTTCAGATTGATTTGAATGCGGCCGGTGTTGAGGGTGGTGTTGGTGCCATCAATTCCGATGAAGGAGGAAAGGCTCTCGACCGCCGGGTCTTTCAGAATGACGTCAGCGAGGGCTTGCTGGTGGCGGGCCATGGCGGAGAAGGAAGTATTCTGCGCGCCTTCGGAGACGCCCAGGATGAGTCCGGTATCTTGAACCGGAAAGAAACCTTTGGGAACGTAAATATAGAGGAGGATGGTGCTGACTAAGGTGGCGAAGGTGACGAGAAGAGTAATCTTGCGATATTGAAGTACAAAATTTAGAGTGCGGCCGTAGAAGGCGATGATGGAATTAAAGGCGAGTTCGGATTTGTGATAGAACCAGGTCTGGTCTTCTTCCTTCTGATGACGGAGGAGTTTGGCGCACATCATGGGAGTGAGGGTGAGAGAGACGAAGGCGGAGATCAAAATGGTAATCGCAAGTGTGATGGCAAACTCGCGGAAGAGCCGGCCGACGATGTCGCCCATAAAAAGGAGGGGGATGAGGACGGCGATGAGAGAAACGGTGAGAGAGATAATCGTAAAGCCGATCTGGTCGGAGCCCTTGAGCGCGGCCTCAAGCGGGGAATCACCGGCTTCGATGTAACGGCTGATATTCTCGATCATGACGATGGCGTCGTCGACGACGAAACCGGTGGAGATGGTGAGGGCCATGAGGGAAAGGTTGTTAAGCGTATAGCCGCAGAGGTACATCACGCCAAACGTGCCCACAATGGAGAGGGGCACGGCCAGCGCGGGAATAACGGTTGCACGGATGCTGCGCAGGAAAAGGAAGATAACCATGACCACCAGCGCAATGGTGAGCATGAGCGTAAATTGGACGTCTTGAACGGAAGCGCGAATTGTGGTGGTGCGATCGGTGAGAATTTCGATTTTCAAGGAGGCCGGTAGCGAGGCCGCAAGCTGGGGAAGCAGGGCTTTAACACGATCCACGACGGAGATGATGTTGGCGCCCGGCTGACGCTGAATGTTAAGAATGACCGCGGGAACCTTGTTGGCCCAGGCGGCTTGCATAACGTTTTCTGTGCCATCGAAAACGGTGGCGACGTCGGACAGACGCACGGGAGCGCCGTTGCGATAAGCGACGATGATAGGGCCGTAGCTGGAGCTGGAGATGAGCTGGTCGTTGGCGCCGATGGTGTAGGCTTGATGAGCGCCGTCGAAGGTGCCCTTGGCCTGATCGACGTTAGCGGCGCTGAGCGCAGTACGTAAATCCTCCAAACCAAGGCCATAGGAAGCGAGGGCGGTGGGATTCGCCTGGATGCGCACGGCCGGGCGCTGGCCGCCACTAATGCTTACAAGCCCCACGCCGGGGAGCTGAGAAATTTTCTGAGCGAGCGTGGTATCCGTCAGGTCTTCGACCTTGGAAAGCGGCAGAGAGTCTGAGGTAAGCGCAAGGGTAAGAATGGGAGCATCGGCGGGATTGATTTTGCTGTAGATGGGAGGATTCGGAAGCCCCTGAGGGAGAAGATTGGAAGCGCCGTTGATGGAGGCCTGGACCTCTTGTTCGGCAATGTCAATGTTGAGATCCAGGTTGAATTGCAGGGTGATGATGGAGCTGCCGAAAGAACTCGTCGAGGTCATCTGGTTCAAACCGGGAATCTGGCCGAACTGACGCTCAAGAGGGGCGGTGACGGACGAAGCCATTACGTCAGGACTCGCACCGGGGTAAAAGGTCTGAATCTGGATGGTCGGGTAGTCAACCTGGGGAAGCGCGGAGACGGGGAGCTGGCGGTAGGCCACGAAGCCGACCAACAGCACGCCGACCATCAGGAGAGTGGTCGCGACAGGCCGCAGAATAAACGGCCGTGACGGACTCATCGAGATGTTCCTCCCGACTGGTTTCGAGGGGTATGGCCGGACTGCACCGCGCTTTGTGAGGAGGGCTGCGCGGCGGCTCCGTGAGCCACAGCGGTTGGCGAGGTGCTGGTAAGAACCTTGCTGCCATCCTGAAGCTTGTCTTGGCCGTCAATCACGACTACATCGCCCCCATTTAGACCAGTGCTTATGCCGACGTTGTTGCCGGTGGTTTGGGCAATGGTGACAGTACGGATATTCGCGGTATCGCCGCCGGAAACGACGTAAACGTAGCTTCCCTGCGGGCCGCGTTGAATGGCGGCGGCGGGAACGATCACCAAATTTCGCCTAACGTCGACGAGCATGTGAACGTTGACGAATTGGTTTGGGAAGAGAATGTTGTTCTCGTTGGCGAAAACAGACTTGAGTTTGTAGGTGCCCGTGGTGGGATCAATTTGATTGTCGATGGTGGCGAGCTTGCCTTCGGCAATCTTGGTGGTGTCATCGCGATCATAGGCTTCCACGGGAAGCTGGCCTCCGCCACGGAGCTTCACTAAAACTTGCTGAAGTTGGTCCTGAGGCAAAGTGAAAATGACGGAGATAGGTTGGAGTTGTGTGATGACGAGGAGGCCAGTCGTATCGGAAGCGTGAACGATGTTTCCCATATCAACGAGACGCAATCCTACGCGTCCGCTGATGGGAGCCGTGATGTGGGCGTAGACGAGCTGCAATTTTGCGTTATCAATGGTGGCTTGGTCAGCCTTGATCGCGCCTTGGTACTGCCCGACCTGCGCCTGCTGCGTATCCACCTGTTGCTTGGGGACGACTCCTTCGTTGAAAAGAAGCTGGTAGCGCTCGAAGTCGACTTGCACGTCGTGGAGCTGAGCCTGGTCTTTAGCGAGCTGACCTTCGGCCTGCTCCAGCATCACCTGGTAGGGGCGAGGATCAATTTCAATGAGGGCGTCCCCTTGGTGGACGAATTGGCCCTCGGTAAAGTTCACTTTGACGATTTGGCCGTCGACACGGCTTCGGACAGTTACCGTATTGAAAGCGGTGACCGTGCCCAGACCGATAAGATAGACGGGAAGATCGCCTTTCTCGGCGGTGGCGACGACCACGGGGACGGTAAAGCCAGCGGTCCCCGGGCCTCCCCTTCCCTTTCCACCGGCACCTGCTGCAGCATTGCCGCCAGCCTCACTCGTGGAGCGCGCTCCGCGGTAATACCAAATGCCAACGATGATGACACCGAGGATAAGAACCCAGAGCCACCAGCGGCGCTTAGTGGGCGGTGCCGCGGTAGAATCACGCGCGCCCGGTTCGGAAACGTCTATGGAATTGAGATGGCCCATCCATTCTCTCCTGTCGATAACAGCAATGGTGCGAGTAAGTCTGCCGGGGCAAGACAGCTGCGGGCGTACATCAAGGGGTTCCCGCCCAACCTTTGAGCCTACCGGAAAAGTCAGCCTGCGCTCAATCTGCGCATAGATTGGACGGATTTTAGGAGGAAATGGTTACTTAGCGATGGCTTAGGACGGATGGTTTCTCGCGACTTGAAAATTAAGATGGCAGAAGCGGCCAGAGAAATCGCACCGGGAAAAGATGTTTTCAGTGGGCGGGAGGAAAACGAAAGTTTACACTATCGCTCTCCGGAATCTTGTCACGGGGAAAGAGCTGGCACGTAATTTGAAAAGGGAGGGTGAAAAGCGACATGGTAAAAGGCTTGGTTATCGGCATTGTGCTCGGGATATTGCTGGTGGCGTCCGGCGGTTACCTATATTTTGCAACCGGACGAGCGCCAGTGGCGGTGACGGATCCGCCGATGCCATTTGAAAAGAAATTTGCGAAAATGGCGCTCACTGCACATATTGCGAGAGAGAAGATTCCGGAATCACCGGTGGCTGCGGACGAGAAGAGCTATCTAAACGGCGCGGAAGTTTACAAAGAGAACTGCGCGGTATGCCACGGGCTGCCCGATCAGGCAAAGACAACCATTGCGCAAGGCATGTATCCGCCGCCGCCACAGCTTTTCCACGGAACTGGAGTGTCGGACGATCCAGCGTCAGAAACCTATTGGAAAGCGGAAAACGGGATCCGGTTGACGGGTATGCCGGGATTCAAGGGACGTTTAACGGAAACACAGATTTGGGAGGTTAGTGTGTTGCTGGCAAATTCGGACAAAATACCGCCATCGGTCAAGGCGGCGTTGACCCGCGCACCAACCGCTCCGGTCGCCGCTCCAGTAAGCGGAGCAGCAACGCCAAACAGCTCGGCACCGGCAAAAACAAAGCCTTAATGCAGCGAGTTTGCGCCACCACGGCGCGCTCCTTCGAGATACTGACAAGCGCGTTTGCGTTGTCGCAAAATTTCGGGAAGTTCATCACGCTCGAGTGGGAAACGAGTGGACCTGCTCGACCTTCCTCAGTTCAGGGAAGCGCCAGGCCCAAATCGCGGTCACAACGATAGTGCCTATGCCCCCGAGAATGACGGCCGGCACCGTTCCGAGCCATTGTGCCGTAAGGCCGGACTCGAACTCGCCGAACTCATTAGAAGCGCCGATGAAAACCATGTCCACGGCATTGACGCGCCCGCGCATCTCATCGGGCGTGGCGACCTGAATGAGCACGCCGCGAACGATCACACTGACCATATCCGTGGCGCCGACGAAAAACAGCGCGATCAGGGAAAGAATCAGACTGTGGGAAAGACCGAAGAGGATGGTGAACAAGCCAAATCCGGCGACGCACCACAGCATGATGAGGCCGACTTTGCGACGGAAGGGCCGGTGCGCGAGGAAAATGGCCATCGCGGCAGCGCCAACTCCGGGAGCGGTGCGCAGCAAACCGAGCCCCCATGGGCCTGTGAGCAGAATTTCGCGCGCGTAGACCGGCAAGAGCGCGACAGCGCCGCCGAGGAAAACGGCGAACAAATCCAGGGAGATGGAGCCGAGAATCAGCTTTTCGCGCCAGATGTAACGAAGGCCGGCCAGAACGGTTCTTGAATTTATGGGTTCCCGCGCGCGTGATCTTTCCCTCGTCTTGATTTGCACCACACAAAATATGGCCGCGACAGCCATGAAGGCCGCCAAGGCATAGACGGCTCCTGGGCCGCGAAATGCGGCGTAAATAATCCCTCCAAGCGCCGGCCCAAGAATTGCCGCGCCCTGAAAAAAAGTGGAAGCCCAGGCAACGGCGTTCGGAAAATGTTCCTCGGGAACCAATTGCGGAAGCAGCGCGCGGCTGACCGGGCCGTTGAAAGATCGGACCACGCCGAGGAGGACGAGAACGGCGAAGATGTAGGAAACCGAGCGAACCTCGCGTACCGCAGTGAAGAGCAGCAGCGCGGAGCACACAGTGAAACCGGCGTAGCATACGACGATGACTTTGCGGCGATCATAGCGGTCGGCCACGTGGCCGGAAACGAGAAAGAGAAGGATGCCGGGCAGGAATTGGGCCAATCCCACAAGCCCGAGGTCGAGCGGCCGCTTGGTAATCTCGTAGACTTGCCAGCCGACCGCCACGGATTGCATCTCCGTGGCGAGAACGATGCCGAAGCGGGCCGTTTGAAAAAGAACAAAGCTCGGATACTGGAACGCGGCGCGGCCGGCGGCTCTGGAGTTTTCGGGTTCGGCCATCAGGCATTACTCTGCCACAAAAAGAAAATTGCGACGAGTTCGGCAAATGCGGAGGTCAACGGGCAGGCGGCTTTCGGGCAATTCGTGAGGTGTTCGGTTAATGCTTGTCAACGTTGATGTAGTAAAGATCGGTCGCCACGTCAAAGTCGTTTTTCGAAAGCGCCGTTTTCATGGTTTGCCAGCCGGTCGTGGCTTGGATGATCTGCCAGTCGTCTTTCTTTCCCACACGCACGGGCATCGCGAAGCCCGGCTCGTCAACTTTCCAGCGATACGAGACTGTGCCATCCGCTTGGTTGAATTTCAGCTCGAGCGTGGGAATCGCCGCGTGGCGAAGATACTGGTTGAAGATAGGCGTCAAATCCTTCCCTGTCTGCCGGTTGAAAAACCGCACGACGTCTTCGGTCATGATGTTCTCGTACTTGAAGTGCTGGTAGAAGTCGTGGATCAGTTTCCACCAACGCGCATCGTCGTTCACTACGCTGCGCAACGTGTTGAGAAATAATGCTCCCTTGAAGTATTGGTCTTGCGGCGGTTCGGCATTGACGCCGCGCTGCGCAATAATCGGCACGGCGTTCTTCACTTTGGATTTGAGGCCGTTAACGTACTTGAGGGCATCGTCGCGTCCCCACATGTATTCGACGTAGAGGCATTCGAGGTAAGTGGCCCAGCCTTCGTGGATCCACATATCGGAGGGGTCGGCAGCCGTAATGGAGTTCCCGAACCACTCGTGCGCGCTTTCGTGGATGATGATGAAGTCGAACTTCAGGCTGATACCGACGCCGGTCCAATCACGGCCGAGATAACCGTTCGTGAAGTGGTTGCCGTAGGTGACGGCGCTCTGGTGCTCCATGCCGGAATACGGCACTTCGATCAGCTTGTACCCATCTTTTTTAAACGGATACTCGCCAAAATAGTGCTGGAAGGCTTCAAGCATGCCTTTGGCTTGCGCGAACTGCTTCTTCGCTTTGTCCAGGTCTTCGGGAAGCGCATAGAAGTCGAGCGGAAGATTGCCGAGCCGGTCGGAGAAATGCTTATAGTTGCCGATGTTTAGCGAGACGTCGTAATTGTTGATGGGATAGTGGACGAGCCAGTCCCATCGCGTATAGCCGTCGCCGAGGTCGGTCTTGCCCCTGAATTTTCCGTTGGAGACGTCGACGAGGTCGTTGGGAATGGACACACTGATTTGCATGCTCTCGACTTCGTCGCGCCACTGGTCTTTGTTTGGCCACCAGATGCTCGCGCCGATTCCCTCGCAGGCGGTGAAAATCCATGGATGGCCTGAAGGATCCTTGTGGAAGGAAAAACCGCCGAAGCGGCCCTGTTCAAGCGGATTTCCGGAGTAGTAGAAATCGATGGAATAGATGTGGCCGGCGCGAAGCGTTTCCGGAAAGTCTACAAACACGGCGCCGAACTCGCGGTCGTACTTGAGTTGGGTTGTGCCGAAGAGAATCTTGTCGACTTGGAGCGGCTGCTGAAGATCGAGCTGGATTCTCGTGCCATCCTTGAGCATCTTGAAGCGAATGGTGTTCTTGCCACTAATGAATTTCTTTTCAGGATCGACGCGGACGTCCAAATGGTAATAGAGCAGGTCGTTGTTGGCGCGATATGGACCATACGCGCCGCGCAGGATGTCGGCCTGAGTCGGCCCGCGCGGAGTCTGGGGCGGTTGCGCCGTTGCTGTTTGCTGGGAATTGGGAGTGGAAGCGGGAGGCGTAGTCCAGGCAAAGACTGCAGCCGCAAAGCCAAACGTGATAGTGATCCAGGCGGCAAAAATGCGGAACAAGCGCACAAACGAAACGCGACCAAACATGCTCAACCTCGGGGATAAAAACTGGGTTCGGTTCGCAAGGTAACACAGACGCAGCGCGGCGGCAGCCGAACGTGCGAAAGAGATTGTCATGGGCCATATACGGGTGTCCGCGCGAGATGCTCTGCACCTAGCCATTATGGAGAGGCATGAAATTGGCCACATCTTTAGTTTTGACACAGGTTTTGACGGATACCCCGGGATCACGCGCCTCGCGTAAGTGTTTGCTCCGCAACTATGGCACCGTCCAGCCTCGCGCGCGCGCGAGCAAGTAATGCACTCCAGACGGGATTCCTAAGCTTTCTCGTCTGAGAGCCCGAGAATTTTACGCAGGGCTTTCTGGTCGGCGCCAGAACTGGCGAAATCGTCAAACGAAGTCTTCGCCGCCTCGATGATGTGGCGCTTGATGAAAGGCGCTCCTTCTTTTGCCCCCTGCTCGGCGCTTTTGATGCAACACTCCCATTCGAGAATGGCCCAGCCGGGGAAATCATATTGCGTGAGTTTTGAAAAAATGGCAGGAAAATTGACCTGGCCGTCGCCGGTCGAACGAAAACGGCCGGCGCGTTTCAACCACGGCTGATATCCACAATAGACGCCTTGTTGGCCGGTGGAATGGAATTCCGCATCCTTTACATGGAACATCTTGATCCGCGGATGATAGAGATCAATGAATTGCAGGTAGTCGAGCTGCTGCAGCACAAAATGGCTGGGATCGTAGAGAATGTTGCAGCGGGGATGTTGGTGCACGCGGTCCAGAAACATTTCGAAGGTTGCGCCGTCGTGCAAATCCTCACCGGGATGAATTTCAAAACAGAGATCGACTCCGGCTTCTTCGAACGCGTTGAGGATGGGAAGCCAACGTTTCGCGAGTTCGTCGAAGGCGGTTTCGATAAGGCCTGCGGGGCGCTGCGGCCAGGGATAGATATAGGGCCACGCCAGCGCGCCTGAGAACGTGACGTGCGCTTTCAAACCGAGGTTCGCAGAAGCTCGCACGGCATGATGCAATTGCTCGACGGCCCACGCTTGCCGCGCCTTTGGATTGCCGTGCAGATTTTGCGGCGCGAATCCGTCAAACATCGCATCGTAGGCAGGATGGCATGCCACGAGCTGCCCTTGGAGGTGCGTCGAAAGCTCGGAAATGGCAAGATTGTGCCGGGCAGCTATAGCGCGAATTTCGTCGCAGTACGCTTTACTTTCGGCAGCGCGCTTCAAATCAAATAATCGCGCATCCCAAGACGGAATCTGCACGGCCACGTAACCGATACTCGCCGCCCAGGCGCAGATCGCGTCGAATGTGTTGAACGGCGGACTATCGGAAGCGAACTGCGCGAGAAATATGCCCGGACCTTGAATCGTTTTCATTTGTACGCTCCCATCGCGTTCTAGACTAATCCGTTCGTGGCAAAGTTCTGTCAACGAGTTGTACTAACTTCCGCGAGGGAATTCAATCGTCACGCGAGCCAATGTCTCGATGCCTGTAGCTTCGAGCGCAGAGTCGACGAACGAGACATGGCTGAGAACAGAGCGATGGAGTGCAGTGCGAGATGAGAACGGACAGTTCCTCGCTTCTGGATTCAGAAGCAAAGATAAAATAGCGGATGAGCCTGTAAGCCGGATTCTGTGCCGCACGCACTCCAAACGCGAACTGCGCGCCGCGGCGATCATTCCTCTAGTCCCAGCGTCGCCACTGGGATCCAGCAGCCTACCCGAGGGTTGCTCTCAACGATGGATTGCTCCATCGCCGAGGGAGCGCGCTTGCTTGCGCAAGCGCTCTCAGCGAGCCGGGCCGGCTCTCCCCTCCTATTTGGCCTTGCACCACGCGGGGTTTTCCGTGCCTCCGATGTTGCCACCGGAGCGGTGGGCTCTTACCCCACCTTTTCACCCTTGCCAAACTGAGCGAGCATTTCGAAGACGTCCCGCAGGTTTTCCTGCGCGATGCCACCGTGCTTCTCTCGGCCGGCGGTATATTCTCTGTGGCACTTTCCGTAGCTCAGCCGCACCGCGCCGGGTTGAACCCGGCCCCACACGCCGAAGCGTGTAACTCTGCTTCACAGCAGACCCTGCGTGGCGAGCCCCCTGGCGTTACCAGGCGCGTTGCCCTATTTCGTCACCGGCTCTCGCGAGCCTACGACGACGGTGTCCGGACTTTCCTCCCGCCCTGCCATCTTTCGATGACCAAGCCAGCGATCACCCGGCTCACCCGCCAAATTTATTATAGCGCGAGAACGCCTAGTTTTGTGGGAACCGTTCGGAAGCATCACTTTAGGCCCAGAAGTTTTTCATACTCCGTCTCGGTGAGGATGGGGACGCCGAGTTCCTTGGCCTTGTCGTATTTCGAGCCGGGGTCGGTGCCAACGACCACATAGTCTGTCTTCTTGCTCACCGAGCCGGAGACTTTCCCGCCGTGTTGCTGGACGAGTTCGCCGGCTTCTTCGCGGCTGCGATTGGCAAGGCCGCCAGTGAACACGAATGACTTACCTGCAAAATTCTGGCTTTTGACTTCGCGCTTCTCCGCGGTGGGATGCACACCTGCTTTGTGCAGCTTTTTGATGAGCTGGCGATTTGCAGACTCGGAGAAAAACTCAGCGATTGCCGCGGCAACCTTCGGGCCGACCTCGGGCACAGCCACGAGCTGCTCTTCGTCTGCAGCAGCCAATTCTTCGAGCGAAGAAAAATGCTCCGCGAGCAGTTGCCCCGTTCGTTCGCCGACGAAGCGCATGCCCAACGCATAGATCAAGCGCGACAAGCTGTTTTTCTTGCTGCCTTCAATCTCTTCGAGCAAATTCTCCGCGGATTTTTCTGCCATACGGTCTAGCGCAGCGACCTGGTCCACTTTCAGCGCATAGAGATCGGCCACATCTTTCACCAAGCCCTTGTCCACCAGTTGATCGACGATTTTGTCGCCGAGGCCATCGATATTCATGGCGTGACGGCTCGCAAAGTGTAGAAGTGATTCCTTCCGCTTCGCTGGGCACGCGGCGTTCACGCAACGATACGCGACCTCATCCTCGGATTTGTGAATCGTGCTGCCACATTCGGGACAATGCTTCGGCATGCGGAACGGCTTGCGGTTCTTCCCCTCCTTCACCACTTTCAAAACGTGCGGAATCACTTCGCCCGCGCGCTCGATCAACACCGTATCGCCGATTTGCACTCCCAGCCGCTGAACCTCATCCATGTTGTGGAGCGTGGAACGGCTGACAGTGACGCCTCCTACTTGCACCGGCTCAAGCACTGCGACCGGCGTTAGCGCCCCCGTGCGCCCCACCTGCACGATGATGTCGTTGACGATCGTGGTCTCCTGCCGCGCGGGATATTTGTACGCAATCGCCCAGCGCGGAGCTTTGGAGGTAAAGCCCAATTCATTCTGAATGGCCGTGGAATTAACCTTAATCACGACACCATCGATCTCATACGGCAACTTCTCTCGCTTCGCGTCCCAATCTTCGCAGTAGGCGACGACCGCCTCGATCCCGTTGCACAACTTCCAATCATCCGAAGCGCGGAACCGCAATTGCTTAAGTGCTGCGAGGCTCTCGGAATGCTTGGCAAAAGGCACTTTGCCGTCGATGAAAAGGTAGTACGCAAAAGAGTCCAGCCGCCGAGCAGCCGTGATCGAGGGATCGAGCACGCGCACGGCCCCGGCGGCGGAATTGCGCGCGTTCACAAAAATCTTTCCGCCCGATTGCTCCTGCTGCCGGTTCAACGCCTCAAACGCCTTACGCGTCATCAAAACCTCTCCGCGCACTTCAAAATCGGAGGGGAGCTTTGCCTTCTTCAAAACTGCCGCATCCACTTGCAACGGAATCGAACGTATCGTTTTCACATTGGGAGTGACGTCTTCGCCGGTCGTTCCATCGCCGCGCGTCACGCCGCGCACAAGCACACCATTCTCGTATTGCAGCGAAATGCTCAGGCCATCGAACTTGTGTTCCGCAATGTATTCAATTTTTTCCTTGCCGCTACCTTCGCGCACGCGCCGGTCAAAATCGCGCAGCGCATCATAAGAAAACGCATTGTCGAGGCTCAACATGGCCCGCGCGTGGCGCACTGTCTGGAAACCATCGCGGGGAGCGCCTCCGACGCGGACCGTCGGCGAATCTGGCGTAACCAGCTCAGGATGCGCCGCCTCGAGCCCCTTCAGCCGCTCCATCAACTTGTCGTAAGCCGCGTCCGATATTTCCGGATCATCGAGGACGTAATAGCGATATTCGTGGTAGCGAAGCTTCTCGCGAAGCCCTTCGATTTCTTTCTTGATGGAAGCAGGCGCGCCTTTGGCCATGAAACCCTCTGCAGAAGGGATAGCTCTATTTCGCCTGACATTATATAGAATGAAGTTGGGCAGAAACGACTCGAACGACGTTCAAACAAGGGATGACCTCGGAAATCCAAAACGCGCTCCTGATTCACAACCCCAACGCCGGGAACGGCGGGCAGAGGCGCCGCAGCATGCTCGATGAAGCTCGCCGCATTTTTGCCGCCGGCGGCATTCACACCGACCTCGCCGAGACCACGAAGGCCGGCGATGCCACGGAGATCGCGCAGCGCGCCAATGACGAAAGGCGCCAACTGGTTATCGCGTGCGGAGGCGATGGCACGCTGAACGAAGTCGTGAACGGCCTTGCAGGCCAAAAAAATGGCCATCGCGTGCCGCTAGCGCTTCTTCCTGGCGGAACGGCCAATGTGCTCGCCAAAGAATTGAATTTGCCATGGGACATTCCCAGCGCAGCGGAGAAGCTCGTTCGCGGAGAAGTTCGCGAAATTCCTTTAGGGCTCGCGACTCCGCTCAACGAACCGGCGAAGAAAAAATACTTTCTCAGCGTTGCCGGCGCCGGCCCCGATGGCATGATCGTCTATTCCATCGACCTGGACCTCAAAGCGCGCGTCGGTATCCTGGCGTACTGGTGGCAGGGCGCGCGCGAAGCGTTTCGCTACAAATTCAAACATTTTCGCGTCAGTGCCGCAGGCAAGGTAGTCGACTCTTCGCTCGTTGTGGTAGGCCGCACCAAACATTACGGCGGGCCGTTCAAGATCACGACGGGTGCGGACCTCTTCGAAAACCAGTTCGAGCTGATGACATTGACCTCGCGCAGCGGTTTGCGTTATCTGAGTTACTTGCCGTCACTGTGGCTGGGGAAGCTTCGCGGCACAGAAGGCGTCCACTTTTGGAAAGCGGACAGTATCGTATGCGAACCTCTTGGTGAAGATCCGATTTACGCGCAGGTGGACGGCGAGCCGCTCGCGCGTCTTCCGGTCGAGTTCACAATTGTGCCGTGCGCTCTGAAGCTGCTTGTGCCATGCGAAGGCCTCACCTTGGGATCGAAACCAACTTCGAAGTCTTAACTGTGGACATCATTACCCATGGACTCGCATCGCTCGCCGTCGCGCGAGGCTTCTTTCCTCGCGCTAGCAAAGCAGCAATGGCATGCGCCGTTCTTGCCGGAACGATTGCAAGTATCGACTGGTTCAGCAGCTACTTTGGCCCATCGGCCTATCTTGCTTGGCACGGAACTTATACTCACTCGATTCTCGCAGCCATTTTTATTTCAGCAGTCTTTCCCGTGATTTTCTTTCCAAGGACTCTCCGAAGAGCGCTAAGCATCAACGAAGGAGTGCCAAAGGGCAATGCAGTTTCCTTTGACGTGCGTCCCTTGCGGGTACTGATTTTGGGCACGTTCGTACTGCCGCTGTCTGCCGGTTTGTTGCATATTGCCATAGATGCTTGCCATTTCAATGGCGTCGCGCTCTTCTGGCCCTTCAGTTCCCGGCGATTCGCGGCAGACTGGCTTCCCAGCCTCGACCCATGGATTCTCACGATCCTCATTGCTGCGATCGCGCTTCCCGAATTGCTGCGTCTCGTCGGCTCCGAAATTGGCGCCAAAACAAAAAAGCCGCGTGGACAAACCGGCGCCATCGTCGGTCTTGTTCTAGTTTTCGCGTATGTAGGCGTGCGAGGCGCTCTGCATTCAAATGTGATGGCTTTGCTGATATCCCGAACGTTTCACGGTGAGACTCCACATCGCGTATGGGCATACCCGGAGTCCCTCTCGCTGCTCACCTGGCATGGAGTCGTCGAAACCGAAAGCGCGCTGGACGAAATTGACGTCAATGTCGCTGCCCCTGGCGATTTCGATCCGGATTCCAGCTTGCGAGTCTTCAAGCCAGAGCCTTCTCCCGCGCTTGAAACCGCGCGAAGCACAAGCGTAGCCAGGCGATTCCTCGCAACTGCGCAAATTCCCAGGGCCAGCGTGAAACAGACCGAAGTGGGCTACGCGGTCGTCTTGCGCGATTTACATTACACCGCGGCGGACGAGACGAAGCACGAAGTTGCCGCTTACATCGAACTCGATCGAAACAACAGAGTCACAACTCAACAGTTGGTTTGGGCTCGCGATCTGCGCCAATGATCTTTTTCACGCGCTATTTTTGCGGATCGTGATGCGGCCTGTGACGCAGTATCCAGCGCGAAAGCCCGTAGCTCACCGCGACGAGTCCAATCACGAGGGCGGTTACTTGCAGTTTATGGGCGACGAGATAAGGCATGGCGTCCAAGCCATAGCGAACGGCAAGATAGCCCACGCCAAAATAACGAAATAGCCGGGCCACCGTGATCGCTGCAGTAAATCCAAAGACCGGCGCTTCAAAAACGCCGGCCGCAAATACAAATACTTTGAATGGCGTCGGCGGCGGCAGAAGAGCGGCAATCAGCATCCCGCCAAAGCCGTTGCGTTCCACCCAATGGCGAATCGCTTGCGCGCGCGCTCCAGCCTTGCGATGAAAATAAGCTTCCCCGCCCATGCGCGCCAGGTAGTAAAGCAGCACGCAGCCGAGTACCGATCCCGCCGCGGCCATCAAAGCGTAGAGCGGCATCCGCCTCGGATGCTGGATTGCCAGTTCAATCAACAGAAAATCGTTGATAATGGGAAACGAAAGCACAGAAGAATCCAAGAAAGAAATAAGGAACAGGCCGGGAGCTCCCAGCCCGCCCGCAAAGGCGATAATCTTTTGCCTCCAGCCGCTCAGATATGACAATCGCAACTCCCGCCGTCAATCATTTTTCACTTGCGCAACCGCAATCCTCTCCCGTGATGTACGCCAGGAAATGCCTTCTCCATGATTCGGACGATCAGTCTAGCAGACAGCTCATTTGTATTAGAGCAACGGCAGGGCCATCACGCGCGGCTATTGCGAAAACGCGGCGCGGTCAAAGTGGTTCATGAAGATCTGCATCAATGCGGTCCGGTGAAGATTCGGAAGGCGCGGTATTTCGCCAATCACTCGGACGTGTCCAAACCGCTCGATCGTTTCGCGATTCTCCCGGTTCTGATCGCCAATCAAAACCACCCCGTGCACCGGCAGTTCGGCCGCGTGCAAAGCCGCGAGCGTCAGCAGCGTGTGATTGATTGTCCCGGCGCCGCTGCGCGCCGCAAGAATCACGGGAAGCTTGAATTTGACCATCATATCGAGCATGAATTGCTTCTGATTGATGGGGACGAGCACGCCGCCCAAGCCCTCGACCACCAGCCAATCGTTCAGCAAGCTTGTAGGCATGTTGATCCGGCCTAGATCGATTTCCACGCCCGCCCAGCGCGCGGCCAAATCCGGCGAAACCGGCGGCACAAACTTGTAGACCTCGTCCAGCGTGCGGTCCGTCCCGATGCCCGCGAGCCGCATCACCGTCACGCGGTCCGAGCCTTCGAGCGTCCCGGTCTGGATGGGCTTCCAGTACACCGCGTCCAGCGCCGCGCAAAGCAGCGCTGACAGCGTCGTCTTCCCGACGCCGGCATCGGTGCCGGTAATAAAGAAATGATTTCTCACGCGTGTCTCGCAGCTTGATCGTGGTGCCTCCGCCCCGGCACGTCCAGCAGGGTTGGCGGCAGTTGGTGCATCGATCCGGCTTGCCTTTGCTTTCCAGTGTAACGAACTACGGCGATGGCCGCCGGACACCTGGCCGCCACCAGCGAAAAATCTAGGCTCATGAACCCCCGTCCAGACTCGGATGATTTCTGCTCAAGCGATGCAGGCATGTTATCATCGCTTTGCAATTGTTTCTCTCTTCCGTATTCGTCGCGATACCGACCTACTAACGTCTGAAATGCGCCCTCTTTAGGCCCTTTTCCGCCCCCCATGTCGCGCTCGCTGCCAGACCTCCGCAAAGTTTGACCCGCCACTCCGCAAAATGTTATAAATCAACGTTTTGTGTTTGCCAGTACGCGGGCCCTCCAGGGAGCTGCCTCGCATAACTCCGATGGCGGATAGGTTGGGCGCGCGTGCAGGTGACCCCGGTCCGGCCGGGGCCGCACAAAAGAGCAAAGTTCCTGTCCTGTCTTGAGGTGGGAGCCTTTTGAAATCCGGCAAGGTATTCCCCCGGCGCTGAATTAAGATGCGTTCGGCTGAAATGGTGTGCCGGAAACGAGTGTACAGGGCCGCACTTTACCCTGAATCCGATTTTCTTCATGGAGGCTTTTAGATGCGCACCTGGCTTGCAAGTGCCTGGTCCTTGGGATGTAGATTCGCTAAATGGAGTGCCGCAGCCGCCTTTCTGACTCTACTCACAAGCGCCGCGACCCCGGCTCAAGAAGCCGGCGGCGAAGCCGGCTTGAAAGTGCCCGATCTTTCGCAGGTCACGTTTCTCGGAATCGATGGCCACAAGCTACTTTTGTTCGGCATCGTCTTTTGCGTCTTCGGCCTCATCTTTGGGCTGGCCATCTACAGCCGCCTCAAAGGCATGCCCGTCCACAAGTCGATGCGCGATATTTCCGAGCTCATCTACGAGACCTGCAAGACTTACCTTATCACGCAGGGCAAGTTCCTCATTTTCTTGTGGCTCTTCATCGCCGTCGTCATCATCCTTTATTTCGGCGTCCTCGCTCCCGTGCATCCGACCGCTGTTACTCTGCCGATCATTCTCATCTTCAGCGTCATCGGCATGGCGGGCAGCTACGGCGTGGCCTGGTTCGGCATCCGCGTGAACACCTTCGCCAATTCGCGCACGGCTTTTGCCGCCCTTCGCGGCAAGCCGTATCCCATCTATCACACGCCGCTGGAAGCCGGCATGAGCATCGGCATGATGCTCATCAGCGTCGAGCTCCTGATGATGCTCTTCATCCTGCTGTTTATCCCGGGCGACTACGCCGGGCCGTGCTTCATCGGCTTCGCCATCGGTGAATCGCTTGGCGCGGCGGTCTTGCGCATCGCAGGCGGCATCTTCACGAAAATCGCCGACATCGGCTCCGACTTGATGAAGATCGTCTTCAAGATTAAAGAAGACGACGCGCGCAACCCCGGCGTCATTGCTGATTGCACCGGCGATAATGCAGGGGATTCGGTTGGCCCCAGCGCGGATGGCTTTGAAACCTATGGCGTGACCGGCGTCGCGCTCATCACCTTTATTCTTCTCGGCGTGAAAGATCCCAGGGTCCAGGTGCAATTGCTCGTCTGGATTTTTGTGATGCGCATCATGATGCTGGTCTCCAGCGCGGGGGCCTATTTCCTCAACGGCTTCATCGCCAAAGCGAAATACGGAAATGTAGACGAGATGAATTACGAGGCGCCTCTGACGTCGCTTGTGTGGATTACTTCCATCGTTTCGATTGCGCTCACCTATGTGGTCTCTTACCTGATTATTCCCACTCTCGGGGGCGACGCTTCCCAATGGTGGAAGCTCGGTACGATCATCTCCTGCGGCACGCTGGCAGGCGCCGTGATTCCGGAGTTGGTGAAAGCATTTACCTCCACGGAGTCTCGCCACGTAAGGGAGGTCGTCTCTTCGGCACAAGAGGGCGGCGCATCCCTCGGCATCCTTTCCGGCTTTGTGGCCGGCAATTTCTCTGCCTATTACATCGGTTTGGCGATGGTTCTCCTCATGTCCATCGGCTACCTCATCAGCACTCTCAGTCTTGGGCTCCTGATGCTCGCGCCGGCCGTCTTTGCTTTCGGCCTGGTGGCCTTTGGTTTCCTCGGCATGGGTCCGGTCACCATTGCTGTCGATTCCTATGGCCCGGTCACCGATAACGCGCAATCCGTCTACGAACTCTCGCTCATCGAGCAAGTTCCCAACATCAAGTCGGAACTCAAGAAGGACTACAACATCGACGTAAACTTCGAGCGCGCCAAGGACATGCTGGAAGCCAACGACGGCGCGGGCAACACGTTTAAGGCCACGGCCAAGCCGGTGCTCATCGGCACGGCCGTCGTCGGCGCCACCACGATGATCTTCTCGATCATCATGGCGCTAACGCACGGCCTAACGGAAAACGTGAATAATCTTTCGCTCCTCCACGCGCCTTTCGTTCTCGGCCTCATCACCGGCGGCGCGATGATCTACTGGTTCACTGGTGCCAGCACGCAAGCTGTAACCACCGGCGCTTACCGCGCCGTCGAATTCATCAAAGCCAACATCAAGCTGGATGGCGCAGCGGCCGCCAGCGTCGAAGACAGCAAAAAGGTCGTCGAAATCTGCACCAGGTACGCGCAGAAAGGCATGCTCAACATCTTCATCGCCGTCTTCTTCGCTACGCTGGCCTTCGCTTTCGTCGAGCCCTTCTTTTTTATCGGCTACCTTTTCTCCATCGCCATCTTCGGCTTGTACCAGGCCATCTTCATGGCCAACGCCGGCGGCGCGTGGGACAACGCCAAAAAGATCGTCGAAGTGGAGCTCAAGCAAAAAGGCACGCCGCTCCATGACGCCACGGTCATCGGCGACACGGTTGGCGATCCCTTCAAGGACACTTCTTCCGTGGCCCTCAACCCGGTCATCAAGTTCACGACACTCTTCGGCCTGTTAGCCGTCGAGCTCGCCGTGCAACTCACCGCCAGCCAAGGCGGCAACGGCCTGACGCACATCCTTGCAGCCGCCTTCTTCGCCGTCTCCTTCTTCTTCGTCTACCGTTCCTTCTACGGCATGCGCATCCGCGGCTCCGCCGCCTGAGCGATATGGAGTGCGGCAGCCCAGCTGCCGCTTTTTGTCCACCGCTGAATATGCGCACAACGGAAAAGCGGGAGCCAGGCTCCCGCACGCCCCACGCGACGATCCCGAAAATTTTTCGTCCGCTGGTGTATTTGAACCCGAATCCGCGTTAGAATCCTCGCGCATTAAAGCGGAGGTCCGAATATGAAAACAAGTCATCTCGCGTTATTGGCAGTTGCCGTGATAGCTGCAAGCCCGACCATTTTGCTGGGCCAAGTCGATACGCGATGGAAACAGCACGATATGAACCGCCCCGTGCCGCCGGTCATCAACCCCGGCACGTCAAGCACGCAAGCCGAACCAGGACGCCCGCCCTCGGATGCCACGATACTTTTTGACGGAAAAGATCTCTCCAAATGGCAGCACAAGGACGGCACCCCCGCGAAATGGAAAGTCGAAAACGGCTACGCGGAAATCGTCCACGGCACCGGCTACATCTACACCAAACAATCCTTCGGCGATTGCCAGTTGCATGTCGAGTTTCGGGAGCCTACGCCAGCGCACGGCGAGAGCCAGGAGCGCGGCAACAGCGGTGTTTTCTTGATGGGCCTCTACGAAGTGCAAGTCCTCGACTCCTACGAAAACAAAACTTACGCCGACGGCCAGGCTTCAGCCCTTTATGGGCAATATCCCCCGCTCGTGAACGCTTCGCGTCCCCCCGGCGAATGGCAATGGTATGACATCGTCTTCCACGGCCCGCGCTTCGATCCCGCCGGCAAACTACTCCGCAAGGCCCATGTGACCGTCTTTCACAACGGAGTCCTCGTGCAAGACAACGTCGAGCTCACCGGTCCGACGGAAAATGGCGTGCGTCCGCCCTACAAAGCGCACCCGGAAAAGCTCCCGCTCGCGCTGCAAGATCACGGCGATCCCGTCCGCTTCAGAAATATCTGGATTCGCGAACTGAACTGATTACGCCGCTGTAAGTCAGCGGCCTAGCTGTTCGTGTAAGAGTACAGTCTGCTGTGCCCTATCTGCGGAAGAGCTACGTCCGAATAAGCCCCGGAAACTTGTGCGGGTTGTTGTCGAAGCCCGGAAATACCGGCGCAAGGTCCTTCACGCCGATGTGCTTCGTCAACACTTCGCCCACCACGCTGCGAAAATCGGTCGTCAACGCGAGATCGCGCCCTTCATTGAGCTGGTGATCCTCAAGCCCCGGCCATTTGCCGTAAACGCGCCCGCCTTTCACGTCGCCGCCCATCACGAACATGCAATTCGCGTGGCCGTGGTCGGTACCGCGATTGCCATTCTCTTTCGCCGTGCGGCCAAATTCGCTCATCGTCACAAAAACAATGTCCTGCATGCGGTCGCCCATATCTTGATGAAACGCCGCCAGGCCTTGCCCCAAATCTCTCAGCAGATTGGAAAGCTGCCCTTGCACGCCGCCTTCGTTCACGTGATTGTCCCAGCCGCCGCAATCAACGAACAACACTTCCACCCCGATATTGGCTTTCAAGAGCTGTCCGATTTGTTGCACGCTCTGGCCCAGCCGGCTCTTCGGATATTCCGCGCCGTTCTCCGGCTGATACTTCGCCGGATCAGCGTTGCGCAGAAGATCGATGGCCTCAAATGTTTCCGTACCAGTGCCGTGTAACGCGTGGTCAACGGTTTGCGCATACATCGCTTCAAACCCGCCTTCCACCACTTGCCCCGATCCAGGCGATTGCGCCATCACCTTAAATTGCTTCAAATCCGGAAGCGCAATCGCCGGAGCGCTTCCGCGCAGCATCAACGGCAGGTTTGGGCCCATAGCCACCGCGCGGAACGGCGAAGTCTCTTGTTCGGGGACCGTCTCGATAGCCCTGTTCAGCCAGCCGTCATCCGTCGCCCGCAATCCCGGCGTTCCAGACTCCATGAAATCCTGCGCGTCGAAATGCGAGCGCGTCGGGTCCGGCGATCCCGCCGCGTGCACGATGGCCATCTGATTCTTGTGGAATAACGGCTCGAGCGGCGCGAGGCTGGGATGCAACCCGAAAAATCCGTCCAGATCGACCGCCGCATCAGCTCCGCCGCCCCGCGGCTGCGGAATCGCAATGCTCGGCCGCATCCGGTAATAATTCGGCTCGCCAAAGGGGACTACGATATTCAAACCATCCGCGGCGCCGCGCTGAAATAGCACGACCAATTGCTTTTTGTTCGGCATGGGCGTCGCCGCCACGGCGCGCTGCAAGAACGCGGGCATCGCGCTCAGGCCCACCATCGCCACGCCGCCCTGCTTCAAAAAATACCGCCGCGAAAACTTTAATCCTCGCACGCCTTCGCAACATTCATGGCTCATTGGAACCTCTCACCTGTTTCAGCGCAACTCGTAAGCATTTCTCTTCACCACTGCTTTTCGGCCCTCGTCACAAGCCTTCGTTTTTTCTTTCCGTATTTTTTCTTAACTGTAAGCTGTCAGCTGTAGACTCTCGGCTTCCTATCTCCTCTGAAACTCCGGCGCGCCCAAAACCAACCCCGCCACAACTCCCAAATCCACGTGCCTAACAGGATCGTCCAGCTTCGCCTGCACCACCTGCGGGTTATCGAGTTGTTTTTCCAGAGTTTCCACCGTCGTCGGCGCCACCTGCCCGCCCAAAAAGACTTGCACGGCCCGCTCCAGCGCCGCCTTCGCGTCTGCCGTCGATTCAACTCCCAGCAGCGCGCCGACATCCGTGCGCGATTCGCGCATCCTGTTCCCCGCCAGCGCCAGCGAAAAATTCAGACGATTCAGAAGCGCCCCCGTATTCACCCAAGCATCCGCTTTGTCCGCGTAACCCGTCGGCGGCTGGCACTGGTAAAGCGGTTCGCCAATGCGCCCCACCCAGCCGACCAGCGGCAATGGCATGTCCACGTCCGTACCCAGCGCGCGCGCCGCGGAAACCACCAACTCGAACGGCGTCTTGATTTTTGCCCGATACGCTTCGCGCGACCAAAATTCCGGCGAATAAATCATCGTGTGCATCACGGCTCTAATGTCGCCGTCGCTCTCCTCGAACGTCTTCGCCATCCGCGCCACTAGCTCCGGCGGGGGATTATCCGAGACAAAACGCCGCGCCAGCTTCGTCGAAATGAACTTCGCCGTGCTCGGGTTGCGCGCCAGCAATTCAATCACTTCCTCGCCGTCTTTTATTCCGCCGGAATGAATCTTTTTGCCGAGCACGTACTTGGGGTCGGGATCGTGCAGTCGATCGTCGAACTTAAATTCCGGATTCTGCCGCGGCTTCTCGATCGTCCACCCCGTGAAGCACCGCGCCACCTCGGTCACATCCTTCTGCGTGTAGCCGCCGTCGACGCCCAGGGTTTGCAGCTCCATCACCTCGCGCCCATAGTTTTCATTTAGCCCGCGCTCGTTTTGCTTTTTCTGCTGTCCTTGCGGTGGACGCGGCGGAAATGGCTGTCCAAAACGGCCAAATCGAGCCTGTTGACGCATGGCGCGTTGTGCCGCCAGCCGCTGCGCGGCGCGCGGATCAGCACTCAAAAAATTATCCAGATAGAACAGCATCGCCGGGCTCTTCGCCGATGCCGTCAGCAAATCCTTGAATTTTCCCAGTGCGTGCGGCTGGATGACGTCGCGTTCGTAAGACGTCAGATACCAGCGGTCTTCGCCCTTCCCCGCAAACACATTAAAGTGATTGAACCAGAAATCATCCATCACTTGCTGAAGCTGCCGCTCGCTGTAAATCGCCCGCGTCACCTTCGCCATGGCCAATTCCGCAACCACGCGCTGCGGCCGTTTGCTGTTCTCGCCGAGGGCCTGCGCAAAGCTGTTCGGATCCCCTCCGCCAAGCAATTGCCGTTTTCCAGCGCCTTTCGCGCCAGGATTCTCTTGCGCCGGATCATCCTTCATCGTTGAAGGGATATTCGCATCCCCCCTGTTAGGCTGCCCGGCGGAAGGAGCAGTAGAAGCCTCCTTCGCATCCGTCGCGGCCATTTCCGTCGGAGTTGGAGCTGGCGAGGCGTGCATGTCTTTTGCGACAACGGCAGCCGCCACATCCGAACGCCTCTGCTGGTCCTGATCCAGTTGCGCTTGCGCGCGCTTCGCAGCCTGCTTTTCCGCCTGCTTCGGCGGCGGATACTCTGCAATCAACTTCGCGGAAGACATCCTCAGCGTCGGATAATCTTCCAGCCTCGCCTCCAGCGCTTTGTCATCAATGGAATTGGGATTCAGTTGCTGGTCGATCCATTTCGCAAGTCCCAGCTGCCGGATGCGTTCTACGTCCCCGGGCCGTGGGCCGTAGGCCAAGCGGTTCAGCGCGTGCAGAATCGCCTCATCCGTGGTCAATTCCGTAATCGGCAAACTCTTTAGGACTGGATCGCGCTTCGGTTTCTTAACCTTCGTTGCCGCAGGCATTGCCGAAAGCGAAGGCACATCGATACCCATCGAAAACACGCATGCCACAGAAAGTATCGCCGCGAGGAACGATTTGGGGGTCGCCAGGCCTTGCCGCACGTACATGAAACCCTCCAGCCAGGTGAAACGGTCCACAAACACGTGGCACTCCATAGAATAACCCTCCGCCCGGCCGGAAGTTGCGGAAGTCGAAGGGCAGTGCCAAATCTGCATATTGCCCCGAAGTACAGGCGTAAGTTTTAGGAGTGTTCGAGCGAATCGAGGGATGAGGTAAATTGCTGGTTAGTGGGGGGCGGACGTTCCCGTGAAATACGACTGGGCTTTGGACCAAGCGGCGGCGGCGACGAGGCGGCCGAGCTTGCGACCGGCAAGGTCGCCCGCGGCAAAGTGGATGCCCGCGTAGCGACCGGCCAAGCCGGCCTCATCGGCAGCCTCTGAGAAGGTCCGCCAATGGAAGGTGACGGGCTGAGCGGGAGTTGTGCCGGGTTCGATCTTCGAGCTGCCCTTGGGCAGGATGACGGAGTCGCCGAACTGATCGCTGCCGGTCCATAGCCGGAGGATTTCGGCGGCGGCGGCGCTTTCCGCGCTGGAGGCGGAGACGTATTCCGGGGAGGGCGGAGTGGGAGAAGTCGCGGGCTCGTAGGGTGTCCACTGGGAGCCGTCCATTTCGATGGCGCCTTTGTCTGGACCGCCCCAGGCGCGAATTTTTTTGCCATTGAAGAGCAAGCTAATCGAGGTTACCGGGCGCACCGAGTCGTACGCGCGCTTGGCATCCCACGCGGCAATGCTCGTGTCGAGCAGCGCATTGGTCAGCGCGAAATACAACTTCACATCGTCGTCGAGAGTGTGATGGTCGCGAGTGGAAACGAACTGGGCCAAGTTCAGCCAGTGTTCGAGAGTTTCCGCCCCGTTCGCATCGCCAGACCAATACTCCGCGATCATTTTTTGGCGATCGGTCAAGTTCGCGCTGATCCCGACCAGTTCCTCTGCCTGCTGTTCGTATTCAGGCGAGCCATACTTGAATGGCCCAGGTTCTCCTGCCGAGCGAAAATCGTCGCCTCTCCTCGTGGCAAACGGGGTGATGAAGCACCACTGCGCCCCCGCGAACATTTGCACCACCAGGCTGCCATTAGAATCCGTATAACTGAGCGGCTGCCAATGATCGGGATTCAAAGGCTTTGCGGAGGGAAAATGGGCCGGAACCAAACCCGCGCCATTTACCGGGCGATAGCCCGTCCAATCGTCGTAAGCGCCTATGGCGCTCATTTTTATCCCGTTTTTTGCGGCGTTTTCGGTGGCAGAGGAGTCCATTTCGCCAAGCTGGTTGGACTTGTCATGATGCCGGTATTCCAGAACTGACCCGCAGGCCACGTTGCCGATGCCGGTGGGCGTTTCAATATCCGTCGAATGATCGTTGGGGTCGTAGCCAAGTTGGCGCATTAAGGTCTTGTAGACCGATTCAGTATCCAAAGGGAGCACGTCGGTGAGCGCGCGGTAGGCAGCGTAGCTGATGGCGCGTTGCTTGTTTTCTTCCGTTCGCTCGCTGGCCGGCCTCCGCAGCGCACCGCTCAATTGCGTTCCAAACGCCTTGTCGTCGTACGCTGCCCACGCGTCGTACATGCAGGTGTGCACCATCGCGAGCGCCCGCGCCGCCATCGGCGCCCCCATCTTCGCATCACGCAATCCCATCAGCGCCGCGCTATTCCACTGAATGACAGTATTCTGAGGGACTTTCGCGGTCGATAAAACCGGAACCGAGATCGCCAGGAGCACGCCGGTACAGAGCAGAAATTTCAAGTCGCCTCACAAGAGTTCGGGAAAGTCCGGAGCAGGCAGCTCCAGTATTTCTCCCCTGAAATTGAGGTGAACTCTAAACGCGCACTCTTTGCCGGAGACGCAAAGGAAGCGGCACCAGTATTCTCCCATGTGCTCGAACTGCCGACCACCCGCACCGATAAGGCCGGAAGCGGCACCACTAGAAGGACGGTTGCAGATAGCAAAGATTTCAGTTCAAGTCGTCTTTGGGAAAATTGAAGGGTTGACGCCGCGATGCTACTGATTTGGGACTTTGTCATAAAGTGGGGGCTTAGCGGTTTCACGTTTCCATTGGCCTTAGCATCGCGATATAGCTTGGCTCTCTCCTTCGGTATGAACTCATCAACAGCGCGCTGTGCCTCACTGTCATCAAAATAGACCAGAGCTTGCGCGATTGCCTCAGCATTGGCGGGAGATTTTCGGCAAGCATCTATAATCCACGGTATCGAGCTTTTATCCCCGATCTCAGCCAATCCAGTTGCGGCCATAATCTGGATCATGGAGTTAGGGGAAGACAACGCTTGGCGAAGGAATGGCAGCGCTCTCGGGTCCTCGCTCCAACCGAGCAAAGCTAACCTGACCGGAAGTTGAACGATTTCCCCTACTTCCTTAGGGGTCAGATTGTGAGCCTTCACCCAAGCCTCGAACTCTGGAGAGGGTTCAGCCGGGGCTTTTCCTTGCGAGCCGTTGTTCGCGAAGTCCGGGAAGTCGCTTTCCACCGCAGGTTTCGCGTAACCCAACAGGAAATTCCAGTAGGTGTCGTCTTTATCCCCCAGCCTGACGAGCCCAGCTGCAATTTTTGCCTTCAAGAGCGGATCCTGAACTTGTGTGAATTGTTCCTCCAGCACTGGTATGGCTTCGGGCACGCCCGCCCTGACGATGAGATCCACATGTATCGCGCCGAATTCCCCCGATTTTACCTTAGCCAACGCGTCCGGGACGTTGGCTCGGTCAACCCCGTAGGCTAGCTTCTCGGGCTGAGCCTGCTGGGCCTGCCCGTACGCGGCGCCTGTCAGCAACGCGCACCACACCAGCAGTCGACCGATTCCACAGCGCCAATTTATGTTACTTATTGTTGGCATTGGTCCTCCTTGACGACATTCTCCTGGGTCAGCTTACTGAATTTGGGAGGGTGTAAGCTGGTACGTCTGATCCTTTCCAGCGAAGCATGATGATGCGTTGTTCCCCGAGAAGCAAGATACTGGGATCTGCTCATACGTGTTGGTAAGAGTTCCGTTTACGTAAACAGAATATGTTGGGAATACCGCATGTTCGGAGTAGGTGGGATTGCCAGAGGAGTCAAACTTAATCACCGTCCATACCCAAGGGGCTGTTCGGCCATTGAGCGTGAGGTTCACCTTTTGGCCCGTAGTCCCGAGCCGTCCCTCGACGAGTTGGTAGACTTCTCCTGAGCCAGAAGTGCCTGACGCTCCATTGTATTGACTCGGTTGCCCTTGTGCTATCCAATTGAGAACATAAATTGGAAGTATACCACATGGATCGGGAGTGATTCCGAGCCGGTAGAACCCAGGACCGCTGCCTCCGAAATCATTGATCATACGGAAATTCCCCGCGCTCAATTGCCCAGATGGCGTAATCGTGGAAGGTGGAGCGGTGTTGGCCGAATACTTAATGAGCCAATCGTTGGCGTAGTCCTGGTCCGTGGAGCTTTGAATGTCGATTGGAAAGCCCCCTGCCCAGAGGGCAAGCTCTGCGCCGCAAACATAATTATTTGTGTTGTGCAGTTTCTGTACCAAGGTTTGATTGCCTGCTGGGAAAACCTGGAGGTCTGGAGCATTTCCGTCTATCCAGGCGATCACGGTTACCTCGGGCGAGTTCGGGATGGGAGCATGTACCGCTGCATTAGCGGGGGTACTCGTGGGTGATTCTCCGGTGTTGCCCGCATAGAAGGGGCTGCCACCATAGCCGTTGTTCGTGACGCTTACGCTAACTCCTTCGTTCGGAGTGCCAACCGCTACGCTCACCAAAGCTACGATCTGTGTATCATTGTAGCTGGACAACGAGTAGTTGATGCCCGCTCCAGGAGAGAAGCTGAGCGTGGGCGCATTTGTACCGAAGTACTGGCCAGTGAACGTGACACTGGCAGCGTCTCCGGCAGTCCAATCACTCGGATCTATTCCAGTGATTATCGGTGTAGTATCGACGGCGTTGCCAGGGGCGGAGCCGTTGAAGTACGAGGTCGGACAGTAGAAATATATATCCGTACAGTACCAGCCCACGCCCTCCGTCTCGCTATAAGGATCAACGGCGTAAAGCGTAAGCGATCCCGCGCTGACACCGGTGACGACCCCAGTACCATTCACCGTCGCGATGCTAGTGGAACTGCTGGTCCACGAAGCACCCGGCGTGGTCTGACTGCCCGTATTCCAGGTCTCGTAAAACGTTTCCCCGGTGGTTCCACCCACGGCCACCGCAAAGGGCAATAAGTCTATGACGCCGGAGACTATCCCGTCGCATTCCCAGCAGACCGTGCCGCAGGTCGCCTTCCTTACGTTGTAGACGGCTACATCCAAACTGACTAGGATCTGTTGCTGTTCGCCCAGCGACCCGGCAATTTCCGCGCTGCCCTCCGTTAGCCCCGCAGGAATGACATTCCCGGCGGCATCGGGGATCGAGGTATGCAAGACGTCGGACACGTTGAACGTTCGTGTTTCCCTCGGACCCAACTCAATCGGGTACACATATTGGCCGCCGGTATAGAACAGCGTGAAGGACAAGTCCTGCGGCTCATCCGCCGGATTCCAGAGCGTAACCATGGTGTCGTCGCCGTTTCCCGTGCTCCAATAGCAGAGCTCCTTGGCTGCACCTTCCACAACGCCGTGGGGCATCACCTCGAATACGTAAGTGTTCTTCTGGTCCACGCTGCCGCTGGACATGAGTAAACCGCCAGACTGCGCTTTGGTGTCCAGAATCAGGTTTACGCTGCCATTGTAGTCCTTGAGTCCGGCCGCAGCCAGCAGCGCTGGAGCGTTCAGGTTCACGGTCTGATGGGGCAAGAGCAATATTTGGGGCAGCGTTGAGGAATGGGGCGAACCGCCCGACATCCACCAAAGTTCTGGCGTTACCGTCGCAGGTTGCTCGGAAATATTACGCACGAGCGAGTATGGCGTGAACACCGTCCCGTAGGGGAAATTCATCATCGGGTCAGAGGCTCCGGTCATCAGGCCCAACTCGGAAATGCTAAGACTTTCGGGCGGCAGAGGTTGCGAGGCGGATGCAGGCTGAGGCTGGGGCCAGATCCGCAAGTGCGCGGAATAGCCAACCGCCTGGTCCTGCAAGTCGCCGTTGATGTCCAATCCGCGTTCGGGCCCATCATGGGTAAGATAAACACCGCCTGTGTCGCTTGCGGCCGTTTTCAATTCGTCCAGCGTTAGCATTTTCGTGCCGTGCGGCGAGACAGTGAGCTGGTAGCTGGCGAGTTGCGCGTCGGTTTTGCCAGTCAGCCGGACCGTGGCATGGATCGCTTGTCCTGTGACGTTGGAGAGAGCCAAGAACCCGGACACGTTTCTCTCCTGCTTCCACCACAAGCCCTCAAAACTTGTAGGAAGCCGCGCGGGCATGGACTCCATGTGTTCCGGGTGCCAATCGGAAGAGGGTTGCAGTCCAAAAATAAAAATCAGGCTATTCACAACATCCACGTTCTTGACCGTGGCGGACACGGCCGCCCACGGCCATTGATATTCGATTTCCATATAACCGCAAAGGGTTGCGTAGGGCGCGATGCCCACGCTCGCCAACGCCTGACCGATATCCACAATAGCGGTGCCCGAAGGCTCAAGGGTAACGGCCGGGAGCGGGTAGCGCTGTCCATTGCTCAAATACAGAATCGGCGTCACAGTGACCGCGTCGGTCTTCAAACCACTCTTTAAGTAGAGAGCGGCTTTCCAGTCTGCGTCGGTCATCCACAGTCCGCCAGTTGCGGACTGCCGCGCCACCGGCAAGCTCACAGGCAGGCGCTTTGCGAGGCGCTGCGCAAGAGGCCGGTGGGGCGCAAGGACTTTGGCCTGTTGGGCGGCAGAATTCAGCACATGAAAAAACGAGATCGAAGCGAGGGATAGGAGAACACATGCAAACCCTGCAAAGCGGGACGAGGGGACCATAATGCCTCCGGACGGAAAGAAAAATGGGTCACTGAGCGCGAAATTTAATAAACCAGACGTAACTTATCAAGTATAACAATTATGATGTCATCGATGGGGCGGCGGTATATAGACAAAATGCCGGTAGCTCCGTCTTGGCGCGGGGCGAGTGGCAACACGGGGAGCACAGGAAATGTGGTTCGCTCGGGCGGTAAAGAGGACCGGGACGCAGGTATTGACGGGCTGGCCATGCTGACTTTATTCTTTAGCGTCCTTGGTTGAGTTGGCGGTTCGCGAGGAGCTTTGCTGGTTCGTAATTTTATTTTCTGGTTGTCCACAAAGCGGAGCGTGACGAACGGCATTGCGCGGCGCGGCATGCAACAGGGATTCGCGCGCCGTTTTGTGGCCGGCGAATCCCTCGAGGAAGCGCTTGCGGCGAGCCAGGAACTTTGCTCGCAGGGACGCAATGTCAGCCTGAACCATCTTGGCGAAAACGTTACGAGCGAAGCGGCGGCGCGCGAAGTCTGCTCCAGCTACATCCGCATGATCGAGGAGCTGCACGCCAAGAATCTCTCCGGCAACATCTCCATAAAATTGACGCAACTCGGCCTCGATATCGACAAGGAGCTTTGCCGCTCCATGGCCCGCGAGATCGCCGCTCGCGCCGCCGCCCTCGGCCGAACCATCGAAATGGACATGGAAGGCAGCGCCTACACCGACGTCACCCTCGATATTTTCGAAAGCGTGCAACGAGAACTCGGCAATTGCGGCGTGGCGGTGCAGGCCTACCTTTACCGCACGGAGAAGGACTTGCAAAGGCTGGCATCCATCAAGCCGAAGATTCGCCTCGTCAAAGGCGCTTATCGCGAACCAAAAAAAATCGCCTTCCAACAGAAAAGCGATGTCGATGCCAACTTCAAAAAGTTGACAACTTTTCTTCTCGATGGCGCCACCCAAGACGCTTTCTTGCCTGCCATCGCTTCTCACGACTGGAACATGGTCGCACATGCGCAAGCAGAGGCAGCCCGGCTCAAGTTGGAAAAGAACCGCTATGAATTTCAGATGATCTATGGGATTCGCCGCGACCTTCAGGACCAAGTGCGCGCCGCGGGAGACACGCTCCAAGTCTACGTGCCCTTCGGCACCGACTGGTGCCCCTATTTTATGCGGCGGCTTTCGGAGCGCCCGGCGAATTGCTGGTTCGTCTTGCGCAGTCTCATCGCCGAATCAGGCAGCGCATCCCGCCAGCCAGTCACCTGACTTGTTCCGCAGGTCTCCGAAGAAATTTCTTTTCAGCGCATCATTCCGTAACGTCGAAATCGACTACGCGGTTTTTGGCGTGGTGCCCCGCTCCATCGATCGCCATCATCACTAGTCGATAGCTCCCGGGCGTCAGGTCCTTCACTTTAATCTCCAGCCCCACGGGCACCATCGGACTGCCCTTTTGAATGAAGTCATCCAAGCGAATTGCTCCAGTCTTAAAAATGACTTTCTCGCTCGCGCGATCGAGGATCGCGTAACCAGTCGCAACCTCCGGGGGATTCGCGGAGGTAAGCAGCGGCTCGTAAACCTCCGTGTATACCGCCACTTTGTCCGTCTTCTTGAACCGATTGCTTGCGGACGGATTGATCTGCATTCCTTTCACTACCAGCGGGGTGCGATCCTCGAGCAGCGCTGAATCGAGATCCGTCGGAATATCCGCAAGTCGCTGCATCGAGTTCGAGAGCACCACTCCTCCCAGGCTGAACTGCTTGCCGTCATAAGGATCGATTTGCAGCGGCGATTCGTATTTCCCGAAGGTGTCGCCTCCCGAGCTCACCACCACCGTCAGCTTGTAGTCGCCCGACCCCGCGTCGAACTGGTTCTCGTAAGAATACGGCTTCTTTTCGAACTCCTTCATTTCGTCTTTTTCCAAATCCAGATTCACCGTATCGCTGAATTTGGCGCCAATCGAGCCATCCGGCTTGTACGCTATGCCTAGCACATTCAGGTTGGCGTGGTATTTCCCTTTTTCTTTTTCGAAATGCACGGTATTCGAAGGAATTTCCATCGAGAGATCTACTCGCGCCACATTTGGCGCCGTGTAGAAATAGGGCGCTTCGAACGGGCCCCGGATTGTTCCCGCTTGCGTCCCGGTTGCGCGTGCCTCGAGTTGCTTCTCCACTGGAGTCCCTTCCAGGACGTTCGTGGACTTCGTGTTGCAGTAGCCGCTGCGCGACCTGACGCGCAGTCCTCCGCGGTTCATCTTTACCTTTAGCGTGTGGCAGCTTCCCTCCGCCGTCTGCGGCGGCACGTAACCCAAAATGTAAAACTCGTTCTGTTCCCTCCCGATCTTCTCGAGACCTCCGAGCAAGTCGTTGGTGTTGAAAATTGTAAAACCGCCCGTTCCCTCCGCGAGGGCCGCGAGAATTTGCTGATTCGTCGAAGCCGAAGACATGAATGGCGGAACGATGGCCCGCGGCTGGGTGTAGATCGAATTTGGATTATAGGCGTTTGGATTCGCATAGCCGCCGCCGCGCCCCGTAGTTCCGCCGCCGGTTCCACCTCTGCCACCAGTGCCGCCCGTACCGCCGGTGCCAATCCCTGGCCTCCTCGGCCCGGGCGAGTGCGTCCTCGGCCTCGGCCAGCATCCGCCCGGCGTCGACACGGATCCGCTCGGCTTCCTCCCCGGCCCGGTTGACGTGATCGTCGACGGCAGCATGGAC